>Ga0007787_10000372_pt1 | contig 13839 bp, 14 predicted proteins | sample LauGreFa1BDMLBSN_2_FD_59500 | JGI IMG/M metagenome (GOLD analysis project Ga0007787, IMG submission 59500) | Freshwater lake microbial communities from Lake Michigan, USA - Fa13.BD.MLB.SN | ecosystem: Environmental > Aquatic > Freshwater > Lake | place: Lake Michigan, USA | collected 2013-09-23 | reverse complement strand
TCAACAGCAACAGCAGAACAACTGACAAAACTAGCAAATGATAAGAATAGTTATGTTCGTCGTGGTGTTGCAGAACATCCTAACTGCCCTATTCCAGCTCTAGAGAAACTGTCGAATGATGAGGATTGGTATGTTCGTTCTTGTGTTGCAGAACACCCCAACTGCCCTATTCCAATTCTAGAGAAACTGTCAAATGATGAGAGTTGGTTGGTTCGTTCTTGGGTTGCAAGACACCCCAACTGCCCTATTCCAATTCTAGAGAAACTGGCAAATGATGAGTATTGGCTGGTTCGTTCTTGGGTTGCAATGCACCCTAACTGCCCTATTTCAATTCTAGAAAAACTGGCTAATGATGAGGATTGGCAGGTTCTTTATTATGTTGCAAGACACCCCAACTGCCCCCAATACTTGAAAGATTATTTAAAAATCAAGTCATTTATTCGTCGTTCAAAAATACAGTTTTAATGTCATAATCAAATTCTTCTTCATTATAAATTTTAACACGCTCCATAAAATGTTTTAAAGTATAATTGTTTCCACAATCATCCGCAATATCATAGAGAACTGCTTTTTCTTTATTATTGTTTTTCCTTAATCCTCTACCAATACTCTGTAGAATACGGATCTTACCCTTTGATGATGAGGCAAAGATAATGTTGTGCAGATTTTTAATATTAACGCCTGTACTGAATATACCATAAGATGCAATAATTACTGCATTAGATTCAGTCTCACAAATTTGTCTGACTTCTTCACGGGCTTCTACCTCCACTCCACCGTGTAAGAAAAAAACTTTTTTATTAGGATTTTTTATCATAATGTTATACAAAATCTCACCGTGCGTTTCTACTCTAGAAAAAAGCATCAGAGTATTATTGTTTATTTTGGAAGCCAATTTACAGATAAAATTATTACGGTTTTCATTACCAATTAAGTATTGAACTTCGTCTTCATAACGAGCAAATCTTTGATTGGGATGCTTAAGAACTATACATTGAATGTCTAGTTTAGAAACTCTACCTCTTTCAATCAACTCTTTAGTGCTGATAGTTTTATAAGAAGGTCCAAATAAACCTGTAATTGTCAATTCATTAGGAGCCTTTGAATCATCATTATTACTCAGAGTTCCTGTAAATCCAAAACGATACTTTGCATCAGGACATTTTTTCATAATGTCAATTAGACTTTTCGCAGTACAACGATGACACTCATCAGCGATAATTACATCATATTGATTAAAAAACGACTTATCCATTTTGTAGATGGATTGAAAAGTTGAAAGGTGTATTGGTAAATCTGATTTTTTATACTGACCTTGATAAATCATATGACAATTATCATCTGAGTTTAGACCATAATTTTGAAATTCTTTATATGTCTGATGAATGAGCGATGTTGTTGGAAAAATTATGAGTATTTTAAGTTCTTTGGCTAGAAAATATCGAATGATTGAATAAATTTGAAATGTCTTACCTGATGAGGTTGGGGAGACAATGGTTTTTCGATTATAATACAAACACTCATAGACAGCATTGACCTGATAATCATCCGGTGTCAGATCAGCCTTCTTACCCAGAACGCGCATAAACCCAGTAACACCTTCTTTTGTTATTTCGGTGTTGATTTCAAAAGGTAACCCGTAATGATTATTATCCTTAAACTCATAAGAAAATCCGTGTGCCTTTAATTTGGCCACAACTCGGTCTAAAAGTCCACAATAGATTTCACCTGTTGAGGTAGAAAGTAAAGACATTTTACCATTCCACCCACCCCTTTTATAAGCAGGGGAATATTTCGCCCCTGGAACATCAAAGGTGAAGTATGGTGCTAACTCATAAAGAACGTGTGGTTCACAAATAAGTTTAATGAAAACCTCATTTTTCTTTTGAATGATAACATCGGTCATTATTGTCCTGCTACAAATTTACTAAACTCTATACTGTCTCTTACTTGAAATGTTCTGTTGTGTATTTGTTTGATAATATCCTCTAGGAACTTAATTACGTGTGTATAATAGTCTAGCATATTTTTGATATTTGTCAAGTCATCATCTGCATCCAGATAGATTCCAACATCAGATTTCATAATCTTATGTGGAAATGGTTGCTCACGATAGACCTCAGGATCAGCTTTTCCTGAGTAGTATAACCATTTTTGTTTGTATTTGAATTTATACTCTATTTCTTTCTTTTTCTTTAGAATGAATGTTTCATTCATAATCTGATAATACTTACCGTGGAGTTGAGGAATTTTAATTGCCTCTTGATGAAGATTATCGGGGTCAATAACTGCATCTTCTCTCCACATTTGTTCAATTTCACTGTGCTTCACAAGGGATTCCCATTTTTATCCAAAAGGTCAAAGTATGTATAATGGAATTTGACCGTGGCAACAATGGGGTCTGGCTTGGAAATTGTGGCATCAAAGACAAGTGATGTCAGAGCAAATGGAAAAAGATCATAATACTTAACTTGTATTGTAGGTTTTTCATTTGAGTTAAGAACTTGCAGAGTACCATCCGAAAAGATGTTCATCTGTGAATTGATACTTGTATATTTGTTATTGTCTTGTTGTAGTTCATAGATTTGATGTAGGCTTTCAGGAAATCCTAATCCTCTAATCCATTTATTAATTTCTGCATAGTTACTCAAGTCCTCATCAACAAGGAATCTTATATCAAAGGATTCCATTTTTAGTTTATTGCCTGGCAACGGAATATCTCTTCCTAGTCCAGTTGGTTGTTGCCCAATTGAAAGATCCAGGCCAGGAATATTTGCTGAATTAGCAAAGAACACTGCCTTAGGTGCTCTTACAATACTAAATTTATATTTTGTTGGGTATGAATAATTTCTATTCTCAATTTGCCTATTTGATACGCTATAGTCTGTTTCTGGCATTATTATTGAGAGTAGTTATGGTTATTTATGGTAATTGACTAAATAGGGACACGAATGCTTTTATTGATGGATTGAAAATGGGTTATAGTAAAGAAGTAAAGCAAATTGTAGATTCTCATTGGGATAAGAGTGACTTTTATAAACTTGCTCACAATAAGGCTCTTAAAACAAAAATAATAAACGCGACAACTTTCTTAGATAAGCATTACAAAAATATTCAACTAAGAAGCCGGGTTTATTGCATTAAAAATGGAATAGATGAATCGAATTTACCCTTGTGTGAATCTAATTGTGGTAATTATGCGGCCTTAAGAAATAATAATGCAACTATAGGATTTTCGCGGCATTGTAGTCTAACCTGCCATAGAAGTAAACCTAAAATTGATTATGACGCTTTAATTAAATTGAAAGATTATGAGTGGCTTTATGAACAAAGAATTGTTCTCAAAAAAAGCATTGAAACGTTAGCAAAAGAATTGAATGTATCAACAGGACCAATTAATTATTGGCTAGTGAAACACGATTTAAAAGATGTTATTAAAAATGTCAGAGTCATTCAAGGTGAAAGATTAGAGTTTCTTCAAAATAGAGAGAATCTCTATAATCTTTATGTAACACAAAATTTATCTATTAAACAAATTTGTAAAGATTATGGTTATGGGTCAGTTATTCTTACTGATTGGTTGAATTATCATAACATTCCAATTAAAAATAATAATGAATACGCCCGAAAAAATAATTTTGTTAGTAAGCCAGAAAAAGAATTGCATCTTTTTGTTGAATCTTTAATAGGTAATAATTTTATTTCTAACGATAGAAAATTAATGCGAGGGAAAGAACTTGATGTTTTAGTTCCATCTAAAAGTGTAGGATTTGAATACAACGGTTTATTTTCTCATTGCTATAGGCCACACGAAAAGAAAGCCTGTATTCGTAAAGATGAAACTTATCACTTAGGTAAAACAGAATTATGCTTTAAACAAGGTGTTACTTTAATTCACTTTTTTCCACCTGAATGGGATGAAAATAAAGAGGTTGCAAAAAGTTTTATTAAGCGTAAATTGTTAAAAAATGATAGAATTAATTCTAATGAATGTGTTATTAGATTAGTTAATAATAATTTTGGTAATGAGTTTTTAAAAAGTAATTCTATCTTAGGTGAATTATTAAATGAATTTATAGGAGTTGGATTATATTATAATAATGAATTAATTCAGTTGACGTGTTTTGAAAGATTTAATAACGATTGGATTATTAGTAGAATAGAGTCTAAAAAAGACGTGAGTATTATAAGAGGGTTTAAGTTAGTTTTAGATTATTTTAAAGATGTTTATAGTGGCAAAATTTATGCTAAAGTTAATCGAAGATTTTCTAATGGTCAGTTGTTAAAGAGTTATGGATTTAGTGTTGTTGAAGTTATTAAACCAGATTATTATTATACGGATAAAAAATTTATTAGGTTATTTGATGCCAATTTCTTAGAGTCTTATTGTAAAGGCAGAGAAAATGAATGCTTTTATGCGAAAAATCCTTTGTACAAAAAGGTGTTTGATTGTGGAAAATTATTGTTAAAATTGTAATAAAAAAGGAGGCATTTCTGCCTCCTATTATGGTTAAATTCTCTAACAGATCAGAGTAGATTTTTTACAAGTACACGTCTGTAATATCTGTTACTGTTAATCTGTAGACGGCCTAGACCTTGCTCAAGACCCTCTGCAAATGGGTTGGCTACCATTGAGTAACGAGTCTTGAAGCCAATCCTAGCTGTGAACATTTTAGGATCAACGGCACGTACCATCTGTAGAGGAATATAAGGACAATAAAATAGTCCAGCATCCATCGGAGATGAACCCTTATAACCAACCACATAATAATGATCGTTGCTTACGTTAGCAGCATAGCTGTCAACATAAACGCGATACTTACCCATAAGAGTACCAGCAAATAGATTGCCAGTATCATCTACGCTAAGATTGGCATTAAGAGCGGGGGTATAATCTAGTACACCAGCCATAGTTAGGGCAGAAGCCACATCAGCTGAGCACATAATTACGTTGCCCTTTCCGCGACGAGTGCGCTGAGCAACAGCGTTAGCATCACGCTCGATCTGGAAGATAAGACCTTTGAATTTCTCAACGGACCAACGACCATTTGAGTCAATATCAAGGTCAAATATGCCAGGAGTCGCAACGTTATTTGCAGCACCCTGTTCAGCTACCTTATAGATAGTACGAATAATCTCGCGGTTGATTTCAGAAAGAATCTCGGTTGAAAGAATATTCGCAAGCTCAGCTTCTGCGCTGGTATTGTGAATAGCCTTGAGATCCTGCATTAGCTCCATACTGTATTCACCAGCTAGGGCACGGCTCTTGGCGATTGCAACAACCTTTTCAATAGAGAATGACATCTCATTGAATTGATTGTTATCACCATTACCTAGGTTCTCAGCATCACCAGTTACCATACCTTGACCTACGTTATAGGTTTCGGTAGAAGAAACGGTGGGGTTGAGTAGACCAGGGTTAGTGCCACGCTGAGTAGTAGTACCAATACCAGCAGCGGTAGAACCGAAACCAGCAAGGCTAAAGCCGTTATTCTGACCAGAGAAAGCGGTATCAACTTCATTGAAGAAGGTTTCAGGACCAGTCTGATTGTTGTAGCGGCTGCGTAGTGCAAAGATTAGACCGGAAGGACCATTCATAGGCTGAACACCAGCTAGGTCATAAGCGACCAGATTAGGCATTGCCCGACGAATGAGGCTGATTAGAATTGGATCGAAACCAGCAACCGGACCACCAGCAGATGCGCTACCAGTGAAACCACCGGAAGTACCGGGGGCATTAGCTGAGTTGGTGGGACTCTCCATTAGAAGAGTGCCGTTCTCAAAAGCGTTTTCTTCCCGTAGGAATTTCTCTTGGTTTTCTAGAAGTTGGGCGGTTACTGACCGACGATAAGCATCTTTGATAGGATCTAGACCGTCGTAATTCAGAAGGGGAGCCCACTTTTCTTGCAGTTGTTCTTGTACGAACATTTGAGTTTACCTCTTAAAATGTGTTTGTTTGGGTTTGATTTAATCTTAAATTCAAACTTTTGCTACAGCAGCAGCCGCACGGAGATAGGACTCCATTGCAGGGGAGTAGGAACTACCCTGAGGAACATCCATACCTTCAGATAGGGTTTCTAGCTGAGCACTTAGGACCCGGCGATTTTGAGGGAAATAAGATTCCCGAAGGGTCATTAGCTTTTCACGATAAGTATCTGCACCTTCAAACTCAACACTTTCCGCAAGTGAAGCGAGCTTTTCCTGCTGAGTGATAGCTAGACCATCAGCAACATCATCAAAGATTTTATCTGCGACTGACTCAGAAAGTTTCTGAGTAAGCTGCATATTCTTCTCAATCTGCTCGTTGAGTTTATTTTCCATTTCGTCAAGTTTTTGGACCATATTCTCTACTACATCATACTTCTCCTCAGGGAGAGTTACATTATGTTCTTCAAAAAGATTGAATAGTTTACCTAGGAAAGATTCTGCAATCTGTTCCCGAATACCATATTGAATAGCGAGTTCATTCTCTTGCATCCACTCTTCAGAAACATACTCTAGATAAGCATCTAGACGTTCTTGTAGAGACTCTGCAATTTCTTGCACTTCCTCCACAAGAGCAGCCTCATACTGCTCCTCAAGACGATCACGAATTTCGCTGACTTTAGAACGTACAGCAGCCTCATAAATTACGCGGGTCTTTTCTTTGAACTCTTCAGAAAGATCCTCACCTGCAACTAGAGCCTCTACATCATCCTCTAGATCATAATCATCCTCATCATATTCGTCAGACTCATTCATAGAATCTTCGGCGTCTTCTTTTTCTTTCTTTTTACCTTTTTTCTCGGTTACTTCCTCCTCATCCTCATCCTCATCCTCATCTTCCTCGTCCTCATCATCTTCGTCTTTCTCTTCATAAAGCTCGTCCTCATCAGACTCATCTTCATCTAGAAATTCTTCATCATCATCCTCAGTTTCCTCACTGACAGGATTATTCATTTTCTGCATAGGTTCAGCAGCTCTAGCACCACGAGTAATAGCGTCAGAAACACGCTTTAGTCGTGAAGAAGGATCTTTAAGAGCGTTTGAATTGTCATCAGGCTTAGAATTTTCTGGAGTAGGTCCACCTAGGTCTTCATAACCAGTTTCCATACCGCCAGTAGTTAGCTTCTGCATAGGTTCAGCAGGAGCAGCGCCGCGATTCACCTGAGTCACGGAATGTGCGTTTTTTGCTTCCATTTCATTAAGAGGATTCTTAGAACGAGCCATTTTTTCTCCAGTTACCTGTTTTTATTCTGTATTTATTTAGAAAAATTGTGATTTTGTCAGATTAATTTTAAGTAGTTCTCGAAATGAAGAATCATACGTTCTTCATTAAGTCTACGTGAAATAACATCCTTTTCAATTCTATTACGAATGTTATAGGCAACATACTCTTTACGCTTAGAATCGTAAAGCCATTCTTTGCCTTCATAAATTCCATTAACAAATGCAGCAGAACCCACGCTTGGGTCAGCAACAATGTCAACAGTTGAAATAAGAAGATCATTACCAACTACGTTGTAACCCTCATTGTTAGGTCGAACCGATCCAAGAGCACGGCTACTTACACCTAGAACAACACCCTCATCAATAAGAGATTGTGCAATTGTCCCCATTGGGGTATTGAGAATCTTTGCTTTACCATAAAAATAATTACCACGCTCTTCGAGTTTAGTAATCATATGGGATACTTTAGTCAGGTCAATTGAGGGGGTGCTATTGTGATTTAATTCACCAACAGCCCGCTTTGCCTTAATAAAGTTTTCATTATAAATGGTCACGGCATTTCTCAAAGTATTCATAGGATAAATGCGATTATTCCTATTGGGCGCATCACCCATCATAAAGTTACCCTCAATGTAGAGAGTCCTTTTACCATTTCTTTCTTCTTTGAGAACCTTTACAGATTCTGCCTCTTCTCTAATAAGCTTCATTATTACAAGGGTTATTATACTTTATTTAGCATTTTATTGTGGTTTCCAGATAACAGCTAAATTTTCATTTAATAATTCGTCAGAAAGGTTTATTCCATCTCTAGTAATGGTTCCCAACCACCTATCAAATGTTTGAGATTTTGCAGTTTCAACGATTATTTCCCCCGGCTGATTAAACCAATTTCTGACAAATTCTATTGCTTTTTGATGATCGGGTGTTCCTTTTTCAGGACAATTTACTTTAGTCAATCTTAATTTAATATCCCAAGTAATGAAGGTGCCAAACCCAACATCCTTACCGATCCGCACCTTTAAGGTATCGGCATCAATAAATTTTAAAACTTCTACTAGATTATAACGATATTCAAGCATCGCCAGAAATTTGAACTTGTTGATAATAAAGAGCACCCGCCGCTAGACCATAAGCAGATACTTTAATTGACTTTCTTAGATCAGCATCTTTTGTGGTGTATGCTGTTACAATACCAGCTGAGTTATGATCTACAATAATACGACGAGAATAATACCCATTAACACCGGAAGATGTTAATACCTCAGTTACTCGCTTATGAGTAAAGTTGTAATAACTTTGACCCACTGAAACCAGAGACACATAATCATTAACTGAAAATGGTGAAGCTGTTCCTTCAGGAAAATCAATAAAAGTTGTAGCTCCAGTGATAATTCCTGCAACCCGTCCCGAAGCAGGCGAAAGGGCAAGAGTATAATCCTTTACAGATGGGGCATAATAATCAGTTGTTGCCGCAGTTGGTTCACCATCAATTTTGACAAAACAATTAGCAGTAGGGACAATACGAATCGTATCACACAAAACTGAAATAGGAATTGAAGTTGTTGCCGCACCAGCTGATACTGAAAAAGAACCACCAATGCCAACAGGTTTATGAGCCATTTATACTACTTTTAACTATAAATTTATTTAGGGATTAGTAGAGTTCTTTCCATTGTATAGAAACACCAACATTAGCAGTATAGTCTGTATCTATATTTGACACTCTAATAGAAAACACCTCAGAATCAGTTGAATCAAAATTTTGTGCGAGAAAGTTCTTTTTAGCAATAGGTCCTAGCTGACTATTTGCGGATGATCCAGAGACGACGTTAACATTTTGGCTAGATCCTGAAGCGTAACCACCAAGAAAGTCCTCATAATAAACGTTATCAAGTACCGTGGCAGTTTGATTAAACTCAGCAGCAGAGTTAACGTTTTCAGATACCCAGGTCCCAGAAGCTGTTAATCCAGCTGAAGTTGGGATTTTAATAACATCAAATTTAACATTGCCTCCGACAGAAAATACTGTGATATTAACCAGTTTAATAGTAGCCCGATTTTCTCTACCTTGAAAACTATTTTTAAGTCTCAATTTTATAACAGGTAGGGTACTACCAATACTGATAGTTCTCAGAGGTGTTGTATGTGACCATTCTTGTCCTGATTCAACATAACCACCTTCACTCATAACAGTCGCACAAATTTGAGAAAATGATGCTGCTGTACTAACCGTTCCAGTATTCCTTATCTCACATCGAATTGGTAGAACGGGTGTGGACATATAAACATTTTCTTGATAATTTGCATTATCAAATTCGTGCGCTAGAATACTATCCCCGTTAATAGCAAAACCGCATCTAACTTTACCAACACCAAGCCATTCAAAATCAGTGACAAATAATTGTGTTTTTGTTATGTCAATTGTAGCACCAGAGGGACCTTCACCATCAAGTCGATCTTTATTCCATTGAGATTGAGGTATTCTTCTTTCAGAAACAATTCCTGTTGTGCTTGATCGAAGAACGAAACTTAATACACCATTTCCAGTTTGCTCAAAAAAGATGCCATTTTTATCATCGAAATATCCTGTTCTTTTAGTTACATTGGTATTTGCAGCTCCAAATTTAAAAGAAGAATAAATGAGTTGACTTTTACCGGGAAGATAATGGTGATACCGTTTTGTTTGGTGAATACAGTAACCATTAGAGCTTGTACCTGCGACAAGATTTACACAGGCTTTTTCTGGAATAAAGACTAATGTTGCACCAACACCGACCTTTACATCAATAAATTCCGGGTCTATTGAATAAGAGTGTTTATAATCACCAATTGTGAATGTATCTGATACTCTTAGACGACCAAAGGCATCTGAACCAAAATTAGTTCCAAGTGGGTCGCGGAATAGAAAACTCATATGATTCTCCAGGAATTATTGTTCCAAATAAGGGTTAAACTACCAAAGTCATACGCTAATATTGCTCGATCTCTACCATCAATAGTCTCGCCTGATTGTGGAAAAACTGTAATGTACCGATTGGTTCCCTGAGAAGCCTCACCTAATTCATCTTTAATAACATACTTTCTACCATTACGATCTGCTTTTGGTAATGTTATTGAAACTGCCCCACTATAATTAACACCAACATAATAATCTCTTTGTGATATATTATATGATGCGGTTGTAATAGTTCTAACAGGGGCGACCATAAAGGCCAGATTTGTCTCACCACCACCACCTAAAGTAGAAAGCTGTTGTTGAATTCGGGTGAGAAATTGACTATAATGTTTTTGAAGTTGTTCAAATGTTACGAAATTTTGATCAATTGGGGCTAATGAATCTTTAGTATTTTTCTCATTAGAAGGAACAGAAAGAAGTCCTAAAGACCTCTCAATAAGAGGATTCTCTAGGACTTCTGGTTCAGTGACCGCTTCTTCTTTGATTACTACTTTCTTTTTAACCTTCTTTGGTTTCTTTTCTTCAGTTATCAATGGTGCCCAAAGCATAGTCTCAAAAGAATCTGAGACTAAATCATTAAACTCCTCTTGCTTTAATTTCTTTGCAGTAGAAATTACTTCAAATAATTCGTGAAGTTCAAAATCCAGTTCATTCTTCATCAGAATTGAACAGATCGGCTGCTACCTCTGGACGATAACCATCAATCTTTTCCATTGCCCGAAGGGTTAATTCAGACTTAATAAGATCAGAAATTTGTGAAGGGGATTCATTTTGCAGAATCTGTTGCATTAGTTCAGTCATAGTAGTTGTTTAAATAAGGGTATTTAGGTTTAAATTTCGCCACCTTTTGGTGGTTCTATTGCGGTATTATCAACTTTAGGCTCAACAGGAACTTTGCCCATATCACCCTGAATGTTATTACCAGTATCCATAGGAAGTGGTTGACCAGTTTCAGGGTCAATAGGGGCGTTAGGATCAGGGATTTCACCATTCTCTATTTCTTTTTCGATTTTTAGATCCTCTTCAACAATCTCTTTGTCAGTCTGCCTTAGAATCTTTCTACGAGCATAATCTTTAGAAAAATACTTACCGATGTATGGTTCTGCAATGGTAAGAGTGTTAATACGTTCTGTAAATAATTCTGCTTCTTTTAGTTCGGCAAAGTGATTATCGTAGAGGAAGTCGTATTGAATGTGTTCATTCATCATCTTCCAGTCTTCTGGAGTTACGATGTTCTTAAGAATGAGTTGTGTCTTAAGTAGATCACTGAACATCAAAGAGAATTTCTTACGAAGTCTTCCTACGAATTTTGAGAACTTAACCTCATCTCTCAGAATCTCAGATGAACGACCTAAATTGAAACCGGAGTCACCACCAATTCTTGATTCTGGAACACCAAGATCCTTGTAAAGCTTTCTTTGGAAATAATTTATATCCGTCAATTCCCCAAGATTACTATTTTTAGTATAGACCCCACAAGATAATGCGAAAGTATGGTAATTATGAAGTTTTTCTTCGGAGTCGATTGTTAATGTGCCAACCTCAATTTCATTTGGTAGATACTGAATAGTGGAAATATTAATTGAATTTGATTTAACAGGAATTAAACTCTGCCCTTCTCTTAGGTCTTTAGCTTCTACAAATCCAACATCATAGATTGGAAATTTATGATCGTGGGTGCAAATAATACTCTCTCCATTATTTAGAGTGATTTTCAGGACTTTTGCTTTTTTATGAGTTACACCAGCCCAGGAAATAAGACCCGGAATAAATTCACCTGTAGTTGGGTGGCAAGAATAGGTCCAGAGTTGCTTTCCATCATTCATTTCATTTTCAATTTCTGAAATAGAAAGCTCTCTCCCATCTAGCAGGGAAACTTTAGTGTCCATAGCTAGACATCCACCTTGAAGCATATCCACTTGAGTTCCACGACCACCTTCACGACGAGGAAGAAAATAATCTTCCATCATTGCGGTGAACTTTTTATCATCTTTAACCGTACCATCAGTAGTTGAATAGGTTAGACGGCTGCGATAACGCATCATAACGTCTCGTAGATATTGCTCTGCCTTTGCTTTTGGTAGATTACCTACGTCAATATAAAAAACTTTACGTTCTGTGCTGCGAAGCATACGGTAGATTACAAGACTATCCTCAATCATTCTAAGTTGATTGAGTGTTTTTGATGCCTTATTCAGCCAGGAAAGTGTAGTCCCTTTATTTCTATCGACTAGACCGCTAGTACAATAAACAATAGAATCTCTTGAAAATTTGAATCCCTTATCCTGACCAACTGTAGTAGTTCCAGTTTGACCTGTAGGATACTGAGTCTTAGGGGAATAAATGAAATACTCTTCAATTTCAGGAAATTTATAATCCATTGGATTAACATCTTCCCCAAAAGAGCGAGCTGGCATCCTCGACTCTTTCGACTTAACCTCTTGCCTTATATACCGCATTTTTAGTGCATCAATATATCGAAGGTCTTGAATACCTTCATCAGGCTTTTTAATGTCAATTACCTTGTGGTAATAAAGCCTTCCATCAACATACCAATTTCGATAAATTTCGTGAGCTTTTTTATCAAAATCTAATAGTTCTAGAATATATTTAAATTCGCTTCTAATAATACGCTTAATGTCATCACTAGCATTTAAGTTTGATAACTCAATTTGAATAGGAGTGTCATTAGTATCTGATACAATTGCCTCATTAACAATATCCTCAATAGCAGAATCCACCTCAGGGTGGAGTGCCATTTCTCTGTATCTACGAATCAGATCAAATTCTGTTCGATAGATGTTTTCAATATCAACGTGAGTACCAAAGAAACCACTTGTCAGATAAAAATCAACCCCGTCCTCATCACTAGGGGGGACGGGGGATAATGAACTAGGCGTTAAATTTTCATCATCTTCAATAGAAAAACCAAACAGCTTTGCCATAATTAAGTTAAATAGTCGTGTTAGCTATTTATTAACGAATTACTGAGCCGGTTTGATCTCGGTTGTTTGATTGACCCTCACCAGCGGAATTCCACTGATACTGGAACTCAACGGTGTACTCCTCAACAGTGTTATCACTTTCATACGATAGTGGAATTTCACCTACGTCTGAAGGCCACATATCATAAAGTTTGAAGGTACGAAGTGGTGGAATTTGAACGTTACCAACAGAACCACCAGTAGATGAATTAGTATTAGAGAAGCGACCACGATCTGCACCACGGCCTAGCTGATCGACGTAAGCATCGACCATATAAGACGCTGGTGAAGTTGCTCCGGTTGCGTTTTCTAGCTTATTCATTCCATTCATCCACTGCATAAATGCAGAGTGAAGTCGGAAATCTTCATCGTTGATAATCGTAACAGTCCAAGGCGCAAATGTACGATCCCCAGGAAGCTTTAGAGCACGGCCCCGAAAGGGTAGATCAATTGGGTTAATAGTAGAGCCAGGAATAGCAGCAGCTTTACATAGAAAGTTGAAAGTGCGTGATTCCTCAGCTCCCCAAGTGATACCGAGTGAGGCAGGAAATACAGGGATACTAATCTCAAATAGATTAGGTCGGGCGCCTCCACCAGCAAGACGCTCTTTAAAACCAGTAATTGTTCTTAGAGTAGACATTTAATAATCCTCCTTATTAGTTATTTAATAATTTATACTCTACCAATAAC
>Ga0007787_10000366_pt1 | contig 13985 bp, 11 predicted proteins | sample LauGreFa1BDMLBSN_2_FD_59500 | JGI IMG/M metagenome (GOLD analysis project Ga0007787, IMG submission 59500) | Freshwater lake microbial communities from Lake Michigan, USA - Fa13.BD.MLB.SN | ecosystem: Environmental > Aquatic > Freshwater > Lake | place: Lake Michigan, USA | collected 2013-09-23 | reverse complement strand
AGATACTTAAATTCTCCTCTTTTTTTTTACTTTTTTTAAAAACGTTTAGGACGGTATTGGAATGGAAATTAGATTTTTCAATTACTTTTTAACACATTCGTTACTGCTCATTTTTTTAACCAACGCATAGATTTACACTTTTTAGTTTTATATTTGCAATTTGATTATAAATAAAATTTCTTAAGGTCATAAGTGATTTATTAAAATAAATTCCATGTACAATAAAATTATCATATTATTTCTTCTATCAACTCTTTTTGTTTCAGCTCAAATCCCAGCTCAGTTACAAGGCATTAGTCCTTCATCTGTAAGTAAAAGTGATTTAGATGCTTATGGAGTTTCACAAGCAGATATCGAACGCTTATCAAAACAATATGGAGTTAATCCAACTACACCAAGTTCACCTGCAAAAAATGAAACCATTAAAGAAGTTGTTGTTGATAAAGAAGCTAAAAAAGAAGAAGAAGTTAAACCTTCAGAATCTCCTTCAGCTAACAACAATGACCCCTATGTTTATGGTAGAGACTTATTTAATAATAAAAATTTAAAAGTTTATGAAAGCGCAACTCATATTAAAGCTCCATCAAATTATGTATTAGGAATCGGTGACGAAATTACAATTAATATTTGGGGATATTCAGAACACTCTGGAGTTTATCGAATTGACGACGATGGGGCAATTCAGCCAAAAATAGTTGGTAAAATTTATTTAAAAGGAAATACTTTTGCACAAGCGCAACAAATTATAAAGTCTCGATTTTCATCCTCATACGATTTAGCTAATTCACAAATAAGTATCGAATTAAATTATTCTAAAGTAATACGTGTTAATATAGTGGGTGAAGTTAAAAATCCTGGTACTTACTCTGTTCCAGCAATCAATTCGGTTTTTAATATATTATCTTTGGCTGGTGGAATTAACAAAAATGGAACAGTTAGAAATATTGAGGTAAAAAGAGCTGGTAAAACTGTTAAAGTTTTAGATGTTTATGCATTTTTAAAAAATCCTAGTTTCGAAAATGATTTCTTTTTAATGGAAAACGATTTTATTGTAGTTAACAATATAGGTAATGTTGTTGAGTTAAAAGGAAAGGTTAAACGACAAGAATTGTACGAATTAAAACCTAATGAAGGAATCATAGAATTATTAGAGTACTCAGGTGGTATTTTATCCTCAGCTTATACTGAATATATAAATTTATATAGATATCAAGATAATAAAGATATTTTGATTGAAGTTCCTTATTCTGAATTGGTTAAAACTAAAAAGAATTTTATTTTAAAAGATGGCGATAGAATTGAGGTTAAGTTAATCCCTTCAGAAATAAGAAATAGAGTAGAAATTTCTGGTGAAGTTAACTTATCTGGTTCATTTTTATATACAAAAGGAATGACAGTTAAAGACCTAATTACAAGAGCAGAAGGACTAAAAACTACTGCTTTTATCGAAAAAGCTTTTATTCGTAGATTAAAAGATGATTATACCTATGAAAAAATAGAAATTAATTTAAATAATGAGTTAACAAGAGAAACTTCTACTGAATTAAAAGAATTTGATAAATTATTAATTTCTTCAAAGCTTGAATTTAATGATGATTTTAGAGTAGAAATAATAGGAAGTATAAGAAATCCTAATAAATTTGATTACACAGATAATATTACACTTGGGGATTTAATATTTATTTCGGGTGGATTACTTCAAGAAGCTGATACAACTAAAGTTGAAATTTCTAGAAAATATGATTTAAAAAACAAAACTATTTTAGGTAAACAAACAATTGAAACTATTCAAATTGAAGGAAATGTTTTATCAGAAAAAAATAAAAATTATAAGCTTCTTCCTGGTGATGTTGTATTAATTAGAAAAAATCCTTATTTTAAAGAAAATGAATTTGTAACAATTGAAGGTGAAGTAAAATATCCAGGAATTTATGTAATTGCAACAAAAGATGAGAAGATAACAGATTTATTAAATCGGGCAGGCGGATTAACTGATTGGGCTTTTTTAGAGGGTGCATATATTGATAGAAGTTCGGCAATTGAAGGAAATGCATTTACTGTTTTAGATTTAAAAAAATTAATTGATGGGGGAGAGAATAGATTTGATTATATAATACGTTCTGGTGATAAAATTATCATTCCAAGAACAAAAGATTTTATTAAATTATCCGGTGCGGTTAGGTATCCAAAAGTTTCAGAATTTGGTACTGTAAACATTCCTGTACATACAAATAAAAATGCAAGATTTTACATCAACAAATATGGTGGGGGATTTGATAAAAAAGCTAGAAAATCAAAGATTTATGTTGAATCTCCAGGAGGTTTAGCAAAAAGGACAATTAATTTTGGGTTATTTAAGGTGTACCCTAATGTAAGAGTAGGAGATCATATACATGTTGTTTATAAAGAAGAGAAAATTAAAAAAGATAAAGAAAATAAAAATCCAATTGATTGGAATGCAGCTATTGAAAAAACCACTATTAAACTTACTGGATTTGCAACTTTATATGTTTTATTACAAAGAGTCAACTTTTAATTTTGGAACAGGAAGTAATTAAAATAGAAGAGATTTACTTAAAATTATTAAAAGGTTTTAAGTTGCTAAAGAGGAATCTGTTATTGATTTTCATTTGTTCGATACTTGGTTGTGTTTTAGCAATAATTATTAAGCCTAAGCCTAATTATGATGCAAACACAACTATAATTTTAAAAAACCAAGGAGAAAATAAAGGAATTTTAAACCTTGCCTCTAGATTAGGAATTGGCGGTAAAAGTGCAATTAATTTTGATAAAATTAAAGCTGTAGGTGTATCTAGAAATATATTTTCTAAATTATGTGCACATAAAGTAAAAATCAATAACGAGTATGATTTTTTAGGGATTCATTTAATTAAATATTACGAATTAGATCAGAAATGGAAATCTAAACCAAATTTGGTTAATGTAAATTTCTCCAAAAATTCTCAGGCTTTAGATACTGTTATTAATACATTATTTTTAAGATCGAATAAAAATATTAAAATTGAGGAAAATAAAGAAAAATTAGTTTTGATTAGTGTAAGTTATGAAAATCATGATTTGGCTTTAGAAGTTAATAAAATTTTAACATTATTAATTCTAGAATATTTCGAAAGATTCGAATTAGATGAAGATTTTAGAACAAGAACCATTCTGCAAAATAAATTAGATTCTATTAATCAAGCATTAAATAGTAATGAAAATCAATTTGCTAGATTAAAAGACGAAAGTATAAATACGATTAAATCTAAGGGATTAGTAGGGTTACAAAACCAACAAAGGAAAATTACCATTTTAAACCAAATGTTTATTGAAGTTACAACTCAATTAGAAATGGTGAATTTTAAAATATTAGATAAAACTTCTTCATTTGAGATATTAGATCAACCATATGCTCCTTTAAAGAAGAATAGTTCATCAATTATAACCTATATAATTGGTGGTTTAATTTTTGGTTTCATTATGGGATTATCTATTGCAATAGGTATAGATTATATAAAAAACATTCATCAAAGAGTAAAAGATTTAGTTTAAATGGATGAAAAAGTAAAATCTTTACTCAATAATACCTTAATTTATACTTTAGGTAATTTTGGTTCAAAAATTTTAACTTTTGCTCTTTTACCTTTGTACAGCTTTTATTTAAATAAAACAGAATTTGGTAATTACGACTTAATTATCACAACAATTACCTTAGCCGTACCTATAGTAGGTTTTCAATTTTCGGATGCAATTTTTAGATGGTTAATTAATCACGAAAAAGAAAAAAATGATAAATCCGCAATAATAACTAACGGATTGTATATACTAATAATTTCAATGGTATTATCGGCAATTTTGTTTTGGATACTATCTTTAATATATAAATTACAATCTCCAATATTAATTTACATATTGTTTTTAGTATCAATTATCTATCCTGTTTTACAGCAAATAATTAGAGGTTTAGGATTAAACAAATTATTTGCTTTTAGTGGTATTGTGTATTCATTTTTTTTGGTTTTAAATACAATTATATTTGTTATAATCCTAAATTATAAATTAGAAGGGTTATTAGTATCATCAATTATTGCCAATTTTATGGCAATCTTATGGTTAGCTCTTAAGGGGAAAATAATAACATATTGGGATAATTCAAAAATAAGTTTGAAAGAAATCAAATTAATGATGAATTATTCATGGCCATTAATTCCAAATACAATAAGTTGGTGGTTGGTTAACTCTGCAAATAAATATATAATTTTATTTTATTTAGGTACAGAATTTAATGGAACATTTGGCTTAGCAAATAGATTTCCAGCACTATTAGTTATGATAAACTCCATATTTATGTTAGCTTGGCAAGAAAGTGCAATTACAAATTATGATGATGAAAATAGAAAAATATATTTTTCGAAAATTATAGATGGTTTAATGTGGGTACAAATAATAGCAAGCTCCCTATTTGCAATATCATCCGAGTGGATAGTTAAATATTTTATAGCAAAAGAATTTTATGAAAGTTGGGAAATAATGCCATTTTTATTTTTTGGTGTAGCTTTTTCTACTTTTGCAGGATTTTATGGTACATTTTATTTAAGCTCAAAAAAAACAAAAGGTGCTTTATATTCATCTTTAATTGGAGGCTTAATTAATGTGATAATTTGTTATCTTTTAATTAATAAATATGGATTACAAAGTGTGTCATTTGCAACATTTATTGGATATTTATTTTTATTTATTATCCGTGTATTTCATACTAAAAGGTTTATTGAAATTAAGTATGATTTAAAAAGTGTTTTAATACTTTCATTAATAACCATTGGTTCTTTAATAATTTCATTAACAAATAATACAATTTTAAAAATTCTATTATTAACTTTAATAACTACAATTAGCTACCTAAAATATAAATTTATAATCAAAATACTAATTAATAAATTGTCTTTAAAATTAAAAAAATCTAAAAACTAATTATGGAATTTGTAAATAAAGATAGAATTAATAAACTTAAATTATTAATAGAAAAAGAATTAACGCCATTAATTGATGGTGATTATGCTTTAATAGATGTGCCAAATTATAGAAATATAGGCGATAATTTAATTTGGAAAGGTGAATTAGATTTTTTAAAAACTATATCATATAAAAATGTTTATTCAGCAAATATGTCCACTTATTGGCATAAAAATGTCCCTAAAAATGCAATAATTTTATTACAAGGTGGTGGTAATTTTGGCGATATTTATGTAGATAGTCAGTTGTTAAGGTTGGAAGTAATCAAACAATTTCCAAACAATAAAATCATAATTTTTCCACAAACAATATATTTTCAAAACGAAGAGATTTTAAAACAACAATCCGAAATTTTTAATGCACATAAAAATTTAATTATATGTGCCAGAGATTCCGAATCGTATAAACGTATTACCAAATATGTAGATTCATCCAAAATAAAATTATTGCCAGACATGGCATTTTGTATGGATTTAACTTCTTATCATGAGCATTCAGTTAAAAATAAATTATTGCACATGAAAAGAGTGGATAAGGAATTAAATACAAGTTACAACGATGATTTAATTAATCAATTTTTACTAGAAGGAAACGAAGGTAAAACTATAGATTTATTGGATTGGCCATCTTATAGCATGAACAAAACAATGAATAAATTCATAGCTAAAATGGATGCTGTAGAGTACCATTTATCTCATAAAATGGTTCGTGTACCAGTATTAAAATATTTTGTAAACGATGAATTTGGTTTAAACTCAAAAACCAATATGGATAAATATATTAAAACAGGTATCGATTTTTTAAATTCATATGATAAAATTGCAACAACTCGTTTACATGGATTTATTTTATCTGTTTTATTAAATAAAGAGGTTGGGTTTATTGATAATTCTTACGGAAAAAACTCAACTTTTTTTAATACATGGATAAGTGATTTTGAAAGAGTATCATTAATTAAAAGCTAATAATGAATCAACAAGAAATTTTAGTTTCCGTTATTTTACCATTATTCAATGCCGAAAAATTTATAAAATTGGCAGTGGATAGTGTTTTAAATCAAACATATAAGAATTTCGAATTAATTATTATTAATGATGGCTCAACTGATAATTCATACAAAATTGTTTCCGAAATATCTGATTCTAGAATTCTTTTAATTAATCAAGAAAATTTAGGATTAGCCGCAACATTAAATAAATGTTTAAAGTTAGCTAAAGGCGATTTGATAGCTAGAATGGATGCAGATGATATCTGCGAACCTAATAGATTAGAGTTACAAGTAAAAAGTTTTCAAAAAAATCCAAAATTGGTTTTATTAGCTGCTGCAACTAAATATATTGATGAAAATGGTAACTTCATAGCTCAATCATTTCCTATTTTAGGAAGTAATAATATTAAGTATTTTTTATTAAACAAAGGAAATGTTATAGCGCATCCAACAGTTATGTTTAAAAAAGAAGCTGTTTTAAAAGCTGGAGGCTATTGCGAAAAAATCGGACAGTATTTTGAAGACCATGATTTATGGGTTTCAATGATTAAATTAGGTGATTTTGAAAATTTAGAAACGCCAATTTTACAATACCGATTAAGTCCTGGTTCTATTTCTGGAATTAGTTTAGAAAATGATGATTTTAGCTCTAAAGTTTTAGCTTTTTTAAATAAAAAACACACTGGAAAAACACCCGATTATAATCTGATATCTGAAAGAAAAATTAATCTTTCTAAAATAACTCAAGAGGAAAAGATTAGATTATTTGATAATGGTATTTTAAGATTAAAAAAGAGCGAAAATAAAATGAAATTAATTCTAAACAGTATTCCCTTTTTAAGTTTAAAATATAAACTAAGATTATTATCAACCATTAGAACTAAAATTTAATGCTAAATTTAAGATTAATATCTATTGTTGAACTTGTTATTTGTTTAATTGCATTTAATTTTTTTCCTGATAATTTTAGGTATTTTATCTTTTTACCAATCTTAAACTACATCTTACTTACCATAAAATCAAGACATAATTTACCACTAACTTTATTTTTTATTTATGCAATAATTTTTTACTTATATTTAATACCAAGGTTTATTTTTGATTTACCAATAGTTTATTATTTTCAATATGATGATATTTACTTTTACAATAAAAGTTTATTAGTTATAATAATATATCTTTTAAGTCTAATGTTTTTTGTTAAACCTTTTGATAAAAATTTTAAATTTCCAGAATACAGCCAATTTTTTGGGAGTAATAATAAAATTGTAGTTATCAACTGTTTAATCATGTTAAGTATTTATCTTTTTGGTTTTTCAGGAAAAAATATAACGGATGATGTTAAGTATGGAACAGAAGATTTTGGTGAAAAATCCGTTTTTACCGAATATTTTATTTTGTTTTTAATTATTGCATTAGTTCATACAAAAAATCATATTGTTAAGTGGGGAATAATTTTATTTTCTGTATTAATGATGATAAAATGTGTTTTGTATGGTAGTAGAGTGTCTGCGTTATTAATATTATTAACCATATTTGCTATAGAATTTGCGAATCGTTTTTCTGTAAAAACAGTTATTTTTAGTGCTTTTATTGGTATTTTATTAATGAATCTATTAGGTATTTTAAGAGAACAAAGTGATAAAGAATTAAATTTTCAATCATTAGCGCGTGTTAATCCTGACAATATAATGGCTTCAACACAGTCTAATATGTTTTATGGTTCTGTTTGTTTTGTTGGACTATTAGAAGATGAGGTTTTTACAATTGAAACAAGATTAAAAGCTTTTGTTGGATTTGTTATTAGATTATTTTTACCTTCAAAACTGTCATTTGAAGAGGGTTCATTAACAGATTATGGACAAAAATTTACCGATTGGGGAGGAGGAGCTCATCCAGCAACATATTTTTATGTTTGGTTTGGTTGGTTAGGCCCTGTACTTTTTGGCTGGATTATTGCCAAATTGATGAACTTGTTAAAAAACGAACAAATAAATAAATATTGGATGTTTGTTGCTTTAATTTTAATTATAACAGTTCCAAGATGGTATGGTTACGAACCTGGAATTATTTTTAAAATGTCGTGGGTAGGTTTAGTTATTTTAATAGTTTTAGAAAATATGTTATTTAAGTTTAGTAAAAAAGAAAATGAACATACTAATTAATTTAGCTACCTTAAAAAAAGGAGGCGGACAAAATGTGGGATTAAATTTTATTAATAGTATTTGCAACACTAAATATGATAATTATAATTTTTATTTTGTTGTTGTTGAAAATTCGGATATTCATAAAACATTGGTTAAAAATACAATAAGTAATATCATTTTTATGCCAAGTAATCCTATTAAAAGGATGTTAATGGAAATTTTAAAAGGAAAAAATATTATTAACAAAAATAAAATAGATATAATCTACAGTTATTTTGGGTATGGTTTATATCCAAAAAAATGTCCGCAAATTAGCGGTTCGGCAGATTCTAATTTATTTTTTCCTGAAATTGATTTTTGGAAACATTACTCTGGTGTAAAACGATTTATCAAATATCTTATCGATAAATATCGTATTTGGGGTTTAAAAAATGCAACTGCTGTAATTTTTGAGAATGAAGCAATGCAACAAAGAGGCATCAAATTATTCAAGTTAAAAAAAACAATTTTCATTAAACCCTCCGTTTCCGAAATTAAAGAGATTACAGAATTTAAACTTTCACCTTATATTCAAGCTCAAAAAAAAGGTTTGTTTTTCTGTGGATGGCAAAAAAACAAAAATTATTTATTTATACCAGAAATAGCAGCCGAGCTTAAAAGAAATAAAATAGATTTTCAATTTGTATTTACTGCTCCTGCAAATCAATCCCCTGAACATTTAGAATTTTTAGATTTAATTAAAAAACTAGATGTTGAAGATAGAGTTTTTATAATTGGTTCAATCCATAAATCTCAAATCCCTTCTTTATACCAATCTGTTGATTTTATTTTTTTATTAAGTAAACTGGAAAGTTTTAGTAATAATATTATTGAATCTTGGTTTTACAAAAAGCTATTAATAGTTGCAAATGAGGATTGGGCAAAATCTATTTGTAAAGACGCTGCTTTTTATGTTGATATTAACTCTGCAAAATCTGTAACCGATAAGTTATTAACCCTATTAAATAATGAGGATTTACAACAAAAAATAATTTCCAAAGGAAACGAAGAATTAAGTAAATATCCTTCTATTCATGAAAAAACAAAGCAAGAATTAGATTATATAAAAAAGATTTATGAAGAAAACATTTAAAAGTATTGTTGTTATTTCATACGAATTTGTAATGAATGTTGTATTTTCGTTACCTCGTTACAGAGTTTTTATTTTTTTTAAAAAATCTTTGTTACAAATAATGGGGGCTAAAATTGGTAAAAATGTTCATATTTATCCAGGTGTATGGATTACTCCAGGTAGAAATTTAACAGTTGAAGATGATGTTGATTTAGCAAAAGATGTATTAATTACAACAACTGGAGGAGTATTCATTGGAAAAAAAACTTTAGTGGGATATCGCACACAAATTTTATCCTCTAATCATACTATTCCTCCTGTTGGTGAAGCTTTTCCAATTTCTGGTGATAGTCATAAACCAATTTATATCGCCAATGATGTTTGGATTGGTGCCAATTGTATTATTACTGCAGGAGTAAAAATTGATGAAGGAGCAGTTATTGCCGCTGGTAGTATTGTAACTAAAGATGTACCTAAAAATGCTATTGTAGGTGGAGTTCCTGCAAAATTAATTAGATATAGAGATTAAAAATTTAATTATGAGAGAATATCAAGTTTGTACAAATTGTGTAATGGACACAACAGATAGTAAAATTACTTTTGATGACAAAGGTGTTTGTGATCATTGTAATACGTATTATGATAAAATTTTACCTAATTGGCATCCAAATGATAAAGGACAAGCGGAATTAGATAAAATTGTTGAAGGAATTAAAAAGGAAGGAAAAGGTAAAGATTTTGATTGTATAATTGGAATGAGTGGCGGTATTGACAGCTCCTATTTATTGTATTTAGCAGTTGAAAAATTAGGTTTACGTCCATTGGTTTTTCATGTGGATGCAGGATGGAATTCTCAAATTGCAGTAAATAACATAGAGCGTATTGTAGATAAATTAAAATTAGATTTATATACCCATGTGATTAACTGGGAGGAAATGAAGGATTTACAGTTAGCATTTTTTAAATCTGGAGTACCACATATTGATACTCCTCAGGATCATGCATTTTTCGCAACTATGTATGATTTTGCTTCTAAACACAATATCAAACACATTTTAACTGGTGGTAATTATTCTACCGAGTGCGTTAGAAACCCAATGGAATGGATGTATTTTCAATCAGACTCTATTCAGTTAAAAGATATTCATAAAAAATATGGAAAGAAAAAATTAAAGGAATTTCCAGTTACCAATATTTTATGGCACAAAGTGTATTTGCCTTACTTTAAAGGTATTAAAGTGTATCGACCATTAGATTTTATGCCCTATCATAAGGAAGATGCTAAAAAGGAATTACAAGAAAAATTTGGATGGCAACCTTATCCTCAAAAACATTTCGAATCGCGTTTTACTAAATTTTACGAAAGTTATTGGTTGTACGAACGATTTGGTTATGATGTAAGAAAAGTTCAATTTTCGAGTTTGATTTTAACCAATCAAATGACTAGAGAAGAAGCCTTGGAAGAACTTAAAAAATTACCTTACGACAAAGAAAATATTCACCACGAATTTGAATTTATTGCAGATAAATTAGAGATTTCTATTGAGGAATTACAATCTTATTTAAATGCTCCTCTTAAAACTTACAAGGATTATAAGTCGCAAGAAAATGTATATAAATATGGTGCTAAAGTTATGCGAGCATTAGGATTAGAAAAAGGTGGAAAAAGATAATATGATTGGAATTATTAATTATGGCTTAGGGAATGTACAGGCCTTTGCTAATATTTATAAAAATTTAAACTTAAATTATCAATTGGTTGATAACGAAGAGGATATTTTAAAATGTAGTAAATTAGTTTTTCCTGGAGTTGGGCATTTTGATCATGCAATGACTTTATTTAATAATTCGGGTTTAAAAAATGTAATTGAACAAAAAGTTTTAATTAATAAAACACCTATAATTGGAATTTGTGTTGGAATGCAAATGTTAGCAAAATCTAGCGATGAAGGAGTTTTACCAGGATTAGGCTGGATTGATGGCGAGGTTAAAAAATTTAGCACAGAGAATTTAACGCATAAATCAAAACTCCCTCAAATGGGTTGGAATACAATTCAACATATTGGAAATCATCCTATTTTTAACAATATCTCATCAGATTCAAGATTTTATTTTTTACATTCTTACTATTTTAAATGTACATCCGAAAGTAATGTTTTATGTACTACCAATTATGGTGTAAATTATCATAGTGCAGTTTTTAAAGATAATATTTATGGTGTACAATTTCACCCCGAAAAAAGTCATCAAAATGGCGTACAACTTTTAAAAAATTTCGCAAACTTATAAGTATGTTACAATCCAGAATTATTCCGTGTTTATTAATTCATAACAAAGGATTAGTTAAAACTGTAAAGTTTAAAGATGCAAAGTATGTTGGCGACCCTTTAAACGCAGTAAAAATTTATAACGAAAAAGAAGCCGACGAATTAATTGTATTAGATATTGATGCATCTGTAGAAAAAAATGAACCGGATTATAAATTAATCGAGCGTTTAGCTTTACAATGTCGTATGCCTTTGTGCTACGGTGGCGGTATAAAATCTGTTGAACAAGCTTTAAAAATTTTTAGTTTAGGTGTTGAAAAAATCGCTTTAAGTTCTGCTGCTATTGAAAATCCTAATTTAATCACTCAATTAGCTGATAAAGTTGGTAAACAAAGTGTTGTTGTGGTTATTGATGCTAAAAAAAAATTACTAAGTTCTAAATACGAAGTATATATGCACAATGGTAAAAAATCTACTGGTTTAAATGCGGTAGATTGGGCTAAAAAAGCCGAAGATTTAGGTGCTGGTGAAATTGTAATCAACTCTATTGATAACGATGGTATAATGACAGGTTATGATTTGAATTTAATTGATAAAATCCGTGAGGTAACAAACATTCCTTTAACCGTTTTAGGAGGGGCTGGATGTTACGAGGATTTCAGTAATTTAATTCGTAAATATCAAGTTTTAGGTTTAGCTGCTGGAAGTTTTTTTGTTTTTAAAGGAAAATATCGAGCAGTTTTAATAAACTACCCAAATTTAGAGGAAAAATTAAGTATTTTGAAAGTTTAAAATTTTACAAAAATGAAACAAATTATACAAGATTTAAAAAATGGGGATACCATTTTGGAGGAAGTTCCGGCACCAGGTGTAAAAAGCGGACAAGTTTTGATACAAACAACAAAAAGTTTGGTATCACTCGGTACTGAGAGAATGTTAGTGGAATTCGGTAAAGCAAATTTTATTCAAAAAGCACGTCAGCAACCCGATAAAGTAAAAGAGGTTTTAAATAAAATAAAAACAGATGGTTTACAACCTACAATTAATGCGGTTTTTAATAAATTAGGGCAGCCTTTACCCTTAGGATATTGTAATGTAGGTAGAGTTATTGCTGTAGGAAAAGGAGTGGAGGAATTTAAAGTGGGTGATAGAGTTGCTTCTAATGGTCATCATGCAGAGTATGTAAGTGTACCCAAAAATTTAGTAGCCAAAATTCCCGATGAAGTAAGTGATGAAGAAGCGGCTTTTACTGTTATTGGCGCAATTGGCTTACAAGGAATTCGATTAATTAATACAACTTTTGGGGAAACTGTTGTTGTTATTGGCTTAGGTTTAATAGGTTTAATTACAGTACAATTATTAAAAGCAAATGGCTGTAAGGTTATTGGAGTAGATTTTGATGCGCAAAAAGTGGCTTTAGCTAAAGGTTTTGGTGTAGATGCAATTAATCCTGCCGAAGGTACCGATCCGGTAGCGTACGTTGTGCAAGCTACTAAAGATATTGGCGCGGATGGTGTGGTAATTACTGCATCTAGTAAAAGCAACGATATTATTAGTCAGGCTGCAAAAATGAGCCGTAAAAAAGGACGTATTGTTTTAGTAGGCGTTATTGGTTTAGATATTAGTAGGGCAGATTTTTTTGAAAAAGAATTGAGTTTTCAAGTATCAGCTTCTTACGGACCAGGTAGATATGATGAAAATTACGAGCAAAAAGGAAATGATTACCCAATAGGGTATGTACGTTGGACCGAAAAACGAAATTTTGAAGCTGTATTAAATGCTTTAGCTAATAAAAGTGTTCAAGTAAACAGCTTAATTACCGAACGTGTTGCTTTACAGGATTATCAACAAATTTATGGCGATATGGGTGGAGGAAAATCTATTGCATCCATAATTGAATATCCCGAAAAATTTGATTTACCATCCAGAAATATACAAATACATTCACATAATTTTAGTGGCTCAAAAGGTGTTGTAGGTATTATTGGTGCAGGAAATTTTACATCTGCAATGATTTTGCCTTGTTTGAAAAAAACTCCAGCTAAACTTAAATACATTGCAAGTTCGGGTGGTTTATCGGGTACTACAATGGCTAAAAAGTTTAGTATAGCCCAATCTACAACCGATTATCAAAATATTTTAAAAGACACCGAAGTAGATTTAGTAATGGTAACCACTCGCCATAATGCACATGCAAACATGGTGATTGAAGCTTTGCAAGCCAATAAACACGTTTTTGTAGAAAAACCTTTAGCCTTAAATCAGGACGAATTAGATGCAATTGTTGCACAACATCAAAAAGGTAATGCAACTGTAAATGTTGGTTTTAATCGCAGATTTGCTCCCTTGGCTAAAAAAATGAAACAATTATTGGGGAATAGTAACACACCAATGAATATTATTGCAACTATGAATGCAGGATTTATTCCTCCAAATGTTTGGGTGCACGATATGGAAGT
>Ga0007787_10000365_pt1 | contig 13989 bp, 11 predicted proteins | sample LauGreFa1BDMLBSN_2_FD_59500 | JGI IMG/M metagenome (GOLD analysis project Ga0007787, IMG submission 59500) | Freshwater lake microbial communities from Lake Michigan, USA - Fa13.BD.MLB.SN | ecosystem: Environmental > Aquatic > Freshwater > Lake | place: Lake Michigan, USA | collected 2013-09-23 | reverse complement strand
ATTTAATAAAAAAAAATTATTTTGATTTAGGCGTTATAGGAACGGGTTACCCGCCAAAATATATTCATTTAGCAAATTATTTAAAAAATTATAAAATTTTAACTGTTGCAATTTTGGATCATTGGTTAAATTTTTTAGGGAGATTTAAGAAAAATAAATCGTTATTCAAGCCGGATATAATTTTGATGACACATAAGATTAATTATCGTTTAGATAATTTTTTTAAACATATTAAAATCTTTAATGTAAAAAATTATTATTTAGAAGAGCAAATTCGAGAAATAAAAAAAATCAAAAAAACAAAGTATGATTGTTGTTATATTAGTGATCCCGCAAGTTATATTATTAATGCAAAAGTTAGAAAAAAATTAATCGTAGACTCAATGGTGAGTTTTATTTCCTTTATAAAAAATCGTAGAATAACGAAAGTTTTGATCCGACCACATCCGAATGACAATCTTTTTAGCTTTAATAATATGATTAAGAAGATTATTAAATATAAAGAATATGACGAGAGTAATTTAATAATCTCAAAGTCAAAAAATATTTCTAAAGATATAGGGTCTTCAAATTTAATATTTGGAATGAAGTCATTTGGACTTTTTATTGCATTAAAGGCTAAAAAAAATGTTTATAGCTTTGAACAAAATAGATTTGTGTTAAAAAAATATATATAAATTACATCTTATATAATTTTTAGAAAAAAATTGACCCAAAATCAGTATTTTCATTATGACGGAATAATTTTTATTGATGAGAGCGTTAGCAATTATTTTGAAGAATTAAACTTACTAAGATTAAGTGACGCAAAATATCTAATTGTTCTGCTAGACGACAGAAATTATTCCCTAAATGAAAAAAATATAATTAAAGCTCATTTAGATAATTTGCAATTAGATGTTTTGATGTTCACGCTTAGGCCTGAATATTCAAATATTATTAATAAAAAAATTAAGAATTTTAAAATTTTAAGAAGTGTTATTAGATTAAATTGGATTTTAAATTGTTTGGAAAAATATAATATAAAAAATGTCTATCTTAATATTGATATAATTAAAAATCTAAATTTTGTTTATGAAGATAATTTAGATTTATTGTATAAATTAAAAAAAATAATTAATAATAAAATATATAAACTAAATAGAAATAATAATAAAAATATTTCTAATAATATATTTTTAAAGTTAATTAATTTCTTAGATCCAAAAAAAATAGCTGAAAAGCATTTATTTTTTTTAAATAATGGCGCAAATAAATATAGTAAAAAATTAATCTTTAAGAATCAAATAAGTAAAAAAGAAGAAAATATTTTTTGGATTGGTTTTGATAATAATTTTAAAGACATTCCTTGGAATAAAAAGTACCTTGCTACAAAATGGTCTAAAAAATTTAAAAAAAAAAAGCTTTTATACCAAGATAAATTGCAATACTGCACTCGTTGTTGTTTGCCAGAAACGATGGAAGGTATTACTTTTGATGATTTTGGTGTTTGTACTCCTTGTCGATCATCAGAAGAAAAAATGCATATCAATTGGAAAGACAAGCAATCTAAATTGATTGAGATTTTTAATAATTTTAAAAATAAAAATTATTATGATTGTTTGCTGCCTATCAGTGGTGGAAAAGACAGCACTTTCCAGGCATATATATTAAATAAAGTTTATAAAATTAATTCTTTAGCAGTGACACATGGTACTAACTGGATGTCTTTAACAGGTCGTTATAACTTAGAGAATTGCATTAATAAATTTAATTTAGATCATTTATTTTTTTTACCAAATAGAAATATTATTAATAAAGTTGCCAAAAAGTCTCCCGAATTAATAGGAGATGCATGTTGGCATTGTCATATAGGAACTCAAACATTTCCTATGCAAACAGCTGTAAAATGGAAAATTCCACTTATGATTTATGGAGAATCTATCGCGGAAAGAGATGGCAGAGGATCGTATAAAAAAATTTTAAAACCAGAGGAGAAATATTATTATGGTTTAAATGTTTCTGCAAAAGTGGAGCCAGTTAAATATGTTGGCAATGATATAAAGTACTCAGAGGTTCAAATATGGAATTATCCAAGCAAACAAGAGATGATAAAATCCAAAATAATCTATTTACATTTAGGTGATTACATATTTTGGGATGAGCAAAAACAAACAGAATTTATAATTAATCAGTTTGCATGGAAAATTAATAATAGAGTAGAGAATACCTATAAAGGTTATAAAAGTAATGAATGTATTATGGCAGGAGTTCATGATTATTTAAATTTTATAAAAAGAGGCGTTGGAAGAGCTACATTACATGCTTCTGACGATGTTAGAAGAGGCCTTATTAAAAGAGATGAAGCTATTAACCTAATTAAGGAATACGATCCGCAAAGACCTCATGCGCTTAATTATTTTTTAAAAATTACAGACCTTAAAGAGAAAAATCTTGAAAATAAAATCATCGCGTCAAGAAAATTTTCAAAGTTTGCTTCTAAATTAAATAAATTTAAATGATTAAATATTTAACAAATGATTCTTTTATTAATTTAGAAAAAGAACTAAAAAGAATTAAATCATATAAAAATTTTAAAGTTTTTTATTTATCTTTTTTTAAAAAGTTTAAAAAACTAAATTTAAAATATAGATTTACTACAATTATAGATTTTTCATACATAAAAAGACAATTAAAAAATATTAATTTAAAAAAAAAAAGTGTTTTTTTTGGCATTCCTTTTGGAGTGAAAGATATTTTTAATACAAAATTTTTGAAGACAGAATTCGGCAGCATCCTATTTAAAAATTTTCTACCAGGCAATAATGCTAGAGTTGTGGATATCATAGAAGAAAAGCAAGGTATTATTTTTTGCAAGACTACAACGGCTGAATTTGCCGTGCATTATTTTCCCGAAAAAAAAACATTAAATCCACATAATAAAAATAATATTACAGGAACATCATCGGCAGGTTCTGCTGTCGCCGTTGCTTGTGGCGCTTTACCAGTAACATTAGCAACACAGACGGCAGGTTCAATTATAAGACCAGCTAGTTTTTGTGGCGTCATAGGTTTTAAACCAAGTTTTGGAGCATTAGATAGAACTGGAGTTTTAAAAACAACTGACACTTTAGATACTGTTGGTTTATTTTCCTCTGATATAAATTGTTTAAGAAAAATATTTAGGAATTTAATTCAAGTTTCTAATCAGTATCCTTATTCTAAAATATTTTTAAAAAAAAAAATAAATAGAAGAATTAGAGTTGGTATAATTTCTGAGGTTTTCCAACCTTATAAAGATTATGAAGAAATAGTTAAAAAAGATTTTGATACTTTTTGTCAAAAATATTTAAACAAATATAAAATTATAAAAAATCATAATTTTAGCTTTATAAATGATATTCACAAACATCATAGTAATATTTATTGTAAATCACTTTCTTATTATTTTAAAAATCTGAGTAAAAGAAAAAAAAAAATTAGTGATATTATGAGAGATATGATTAATAAAGGCAAAAAAATAACAACTAAAGAGTATATGGAATCATGTTTTGTTCAAGAAAAGTTAACAAAAAAATTTGAATTACTTATGGAAAATTATGACTTTCTATTAACTCCTTCAACAGCGTCAACAGCGCCAATTTTAGGAAATATTGAAAAAAGGGATACCTGTTTGATCTGGACTTTTTTTGGAGCTCCGGCAATTTCTTTGCCAGTATTTTATGATATGAAAAAAAAATTACCATTTGGTCTACAAATTATTGCATCCAGATATAATGATTTTTCACTTTTGAATTTTTCTGAGAGAATAATAAAAGATTTAAAATAGAATATTTAAATTATTTCTTAAATAGAAACCACGTTTCATTGTCACAAGAATTTTTTTTAAAAGATGGATCTAAACTCCAATGAAATCCGTAATTAATTAGTTTTAACTTAGGATATTTCCTCCAAATTTCTTTTGCAAAGTCTCTTTTAAATAATTTATTTTTCTGCCCTCGATAAGTTATTGCAATAGGCTCTGGATTAAAATATTCTGCAATGTATATATTTTTTTGTAAGTTCGTAAATTTTTGCATAAATCTCATTCAAAGTTTTTGGATTTTGATGGATTAAAACTAATGAAGAAATTACTAAATCAAATTTTTTTTCAGTATTATATTCTAAGATACTGCAATTTGAAGCTATATGTTTTTTTTTAAGTATATTGAAAGCGGATTTATTTATTTCAATACCTAAAGTATAAATTTTTGGGTAAATTATTTTTAAAGCATCAAGATTTAATCCAACATTAGATCCTAACTCAATAGCGCTCTTAATTTTAATATTATTATTAATTAAGTTTTTTCCAATTAACTGAAATTTATTAATCGATTTATTTCGTGACGTATATTTTTTACCAAACTCACCTTTCCAGAATTTTTCTTGTTCTGTTATTTTTTTATTAAACATATTTGTCATCATTAAAAAAAAAAGGTTATACTAAAAGTACAAAAGAATAGTTTTAAAATTTTCTTAAATCAAATATTAAATTTTTTCAATTAATTTGATCTATATTTATTTATTGTTTATGAATGTTATTAATAATTATTAATATTAAATGAATTATATTATTTGCACAAATTTAATAAAAGAAAAGTATAAAAAAAAAAATATTTACCTTGGTTTATGGGCCCTGCCAAATAGTAAAATTTTATTATACAAAAAAAAAAAATTTATTAAATTTTTGTGGAATAATAAAAAAAAATTTCTAAAAGACAGTTTATACATTAAAAAAATTTGTTTAAAATTATATCCTTTTCTTTATTTAAACTTAAATAAAGTTCATCAATCTAATTTTTCAATAAAGTTTTGGAAAATATTAATTTTTCCGTGGCTATATTATTATGTAAGTGCTTTATATTTTCAGTGGAATTGTATTAAAGCAGTAAACAAAAATAATATTTTTATTTTTACAAAAGCTTTAAATAAAATTAAAAATAATTATTTAGAAGATAACAGTTTATTAATTAATGATCATTGGAATCAAAAATCATTTCAAGAAATTATTCTTTTTCAAAAAAAAAAATATATATTTCAGAAAGAGTTAAGAAATAAAAAATATTCTTTAAATAACGAATATTTTATTATAAATTTTTTTTTATTTTTTATTCCTACTTTTTTATTTCAAATTTTAAATTATCTCATTTCTATATCAAAAATTAATAATATTCTTTTCATTAATACATGTTATAAAGAAAAATTATCTTTTCCTTTATTTCAAAAATATAAATTAAAATTATATTTAAAATATTTTATTAATAAATTAAATCCTTTGTTTGTTAATTCTGGTTTCTCTGAATTTTTTAAAAGAGATATATTTAAAAATTTATTTTTAAAATCTTATTCTGCCACAGATCAATTTGAATTTTTTTTAAAAAATAAAATTTATGAGGACCTGCCAAATTACTTATTAGAGGATTTTAAAAATTATTTAAATAGAAATATTAAATTAAGTAATTCTAAAATTATTATTACTGCTTATGGTTTGCATTCAAAATTCCCAAATAAGTTTTATATTGCTGAGCAAGTTAATAAAGGAGCTAAATTATTTCTTTTAGAGCATGGAGGTTCATTGCCAGCTAAGGAAGAAGAATTAGGTCTTGATTTAGATATAGTTGATAAAAAGATTACTTGGTATAAGCCCTTGCATTTTAAACATTTTCAAAATCCAACTCATCCTTTTTATTTTAACAATCGTATTAACCAGAATATAAATTATGAAAAAAATCAAGATTGCATTTTTATAGGGACTGGAGATTATAAGTACATTTGGAATTCTTCATATAATTTAAAGCCATCTCAAGTTATTGAACAATTAGACAATATCAGAAAACTCTATGATTCTTTGCCAATAAATATCAAAAAAAGAACCTACATTAAACCTCACGAGGGTTATACCCAAGAAACATCTCATGATTTGATAAAATTATATAAAAAGATTTTTGCTAAAAAAATAAAAAGAAATCAATCTTTAGAAGATTGTATTGTTAATTCAAAATTAGTTATTTGTACTTATCCAGAAACTACTTTTGCTATTTCTATGTACAGTTCTGTGCCTACTATTTTAATTTACAATAAGAATCATTATATTTTTCATAAAAAAGCAAATAGTTTAATAAAAAAATTAATAGAAAATAAAATTATTTTTCATAATTCAAAGAAAGCAGCTAAACATATAAAAAGAATTTGGGACAATCCAAGAGAATGGTATAATTCTGCAAACGTTAAAAAAGTCAGAAATTTATTTTTAGAGGAAATTCTTGGAATTATTATTCCTAGAAATACAAATCAAGAAAATAAAAATTGGATAAAAATCTTAAATTAATTTTTTTTTAAAAAAATTAAAGTCTTCTATGTTATCAATATCAAAACTTGTAAATTTTTTAGATATTATTGGCATAATTTTTTTTCCGATCCTATCTTTATGAATTGTATAAACAGATCTTTTTGAAATAAAAGCTGCATTGTTAACCAAATATAAATTCTTTAAATCTTGAGTTCTTGGCCATTTTTTAATTTTAGAGTCGTGAGATATCCATGATTTTTTATGATTCATAACAAACGTGCCAGCAACATCTGCACTGAATGCACTATCATATTTTTTACTATTTTTAATAAATTTAACGATAAATTCATAATAGCATTCATCATCAAAGAGTGGACAAGTAACATGTGTCCACAATATAAAATCACCTTTACAAATTTTCGGAACTTCTTTAATTAATTTATCAAGACAATCGTCACTAGAAAGTTTTTTTGATCTATTATGAATTTTTATCCATTTATATTTTTTAAGAAATAACTTAACTTTATTACAGTCAGTAGAAACAATAAATTCATATTTTAAGTTATTTAATTTATTTTTTAAAAATTTTTTTAATTGTAAAATCTTAATTTCAGTAAGACCAAGTTTAAAATTATTTATTTTTTTAGTATTTTTATTTTTTATTCTTTTACTATTTTTTCTTATAGGTATAAAAAAACTAATCATTTATCCATGGATTAATCTGTCTTATAGGAAGATAGCTTTTAGTTAGTGAATTTACATTTAATTTTTGATTTTGCAAAATTTTTAGACTATTTAATGTTTCATTCATAACAATCCTTGATTTTTCATCATTATTATTTCCATCAAAGAAAGCTAGATTTAAGTCTTTCATTTTTATTTTTTTTAAAAATAATCCAGTTAATAAAAGCGGATTTGCCGCAGTACTATCAGATATAATAACATTACCTTTAAAATTGATTTTTTTAGGTTTGAAATTCTTTTCAATAATAATTGTTTTAATACCAATTTTTAAGAGATAATTTTTTTTATTAAAGAATTTAATTTTTTTTATTTCACTTCCGCTCAAAATTAAAATTAAATGATTTTTAATTTTTAAATTTAATTTAATAAAGTAAAAAAAAGCATTACTACCGCTTAGTATTATTGGGGTATTTTTATCAATATTTTTAAAAAATAATCTTCCGTAGTTTATTAAACTTGAAGCACCACCAATCAATATAGGTATTTTTTTTTTTGTATAAATAATTTTCTTAATATTGCAAGTACTTGAAAATAAAATTTTTTTATTATTTATTTTCTTAGACGCTATAGCTTTGATTGCAATTGACGCATCTAATCTTTTTTTCTGTATAAGATCCATCATTGTTGCCTGAGAAAAACCATTTTGCGCAGCAAATGCGTACGCATAGGACTCTCCCCATTTCAAATCGTTCTTTAGAATATCGAATTTTTCAATCAAATTATTGATATCAAAACTTGTTATGCTGTTTCCTATTTTTTTTTTTAATGCTATTAATAATTCTGTACTTGCATTTCCAGCTCCTCTTCCCATTCCTTTAAATGTGGTATCTGCAATTTTGCAACCTAAATCTATAGCTGCCAAGGTGTTTGCTAAGGCAAGACCACAATTATTATGAAAGTGACATCCCAATTCGATATTTCTATTCGTTATATTGTTTAGGCAAATCCCAACCTCCTTGGGCGACATAGCTCCGTAACTATCAACTAGTGAAACAATATGAGAATTATTAGCTGCTGCGTTTATAGTATTATTTAATAACTTTTTATTATTATACCATTTACTTAGATACATTAGATTGATGCAAATTTTGATTTTCTTAAATTTTTTTTTAATAATATTAATTTTTTTTAACTGACTTTTAATCTCAAATGGGGAAACAGCGAAACGTATTCCATCAAAATAACTGTAATTAGAAGTAATTATTTTGATTAGTGTATTTGTATTTTTAAATTCTTTCAAATTTATCATTACATAAATTTCTTGATTTTTTCTGAGAAGGTTTTTTGAGTATTTAAGAATTTGTTTATTTAGATGATAGAATGGCCCATTTAAGTCTTTAACATTAGATAAGTAACCTAATTCTATAATTGAAATTGGGAGCTTTGATATTGTGCTTAAATATTGATTTAATAATTCTTCTGAAAAATGCCAATTAGTATAATAACCACCATCTCTAAGTGTGCAGTCTAGTATTTTCATAATTAAAAAAGAATATACTTTAACTTAAACACTTTTTGATTTCTCGTAAATATAATTATGTTATTTATTAAATATTAAATACCAAATAAAACATATTAATTAAAAAATTTATCAAATTATAAACAGCTCTTAGGCCCCATGTTAAAAAAAATTTTTAAGTTAATATTAATATTAAGATTCGTAAAATTTTTAGATAAAAAAAATATTAGCAAAGAATTAATCATTTTAGATGAGGGAATTGAGGATTTACAATTAAATGTTTTAAAAAATTATAAATTTTTTTGGATTAGAACAAGATATGATAAAATAAAAACACTATACGTTTCTACAGAATTAATAATTGTTTTTTTAAAGAATTTAATTAGTTTATTTTTTAATAAAAATATTTTTTTACAAGAAATATATTTGTTAAGTTTAATCGAAACATTAAATCCGAAAGTTGTTTTTACATTAATTGATAATAATTTTACTTTTTCTAAAATCGCAATGCACATAAATAATAAAAAAATTAAATTTATAGCAATGCAAGGAGGCGCAAGATATATATGGCGCATACATGACTACATTTATAAAAAAAAATTAATAAAAAAAAACTTAAATGATAATTTATTTATACCAACTTATCTTTGTTTAGGTAAATTTGATATTGAAGATTGTATTAAATATAATATAAAAATTAATAAATTCATCCCAGTTGGGAGTCTTTCGCTTGCAAACTTTCTAAAAAATTCCCAGGGTAAATCATTTGAAAAAATATATGATATCTGTCTAATTTCTGATCATGGTGCTTGGATGGATAATTTTGAAGGAGTTAGTATTGACATATTTGAGAAAGTCGAAAAAGGTTATAGAGATTTAATCAAATGGACAATTGATTTATGTATAATTAAAAAATTTAAATTTATTTTTGCTTTTAAAAGAAATAAAGAAAACAGTCCAGAGGCTTTTGTAGAAGAAAATCAATTTTACAAAAAATATTTATCAAAAGAACACTACGATTTTCTTTTAAAGAATTCTTCTTTTAATAATAATAAAGATTTCTTTAACTCCTATAAAGTAACCTTTAAAAGTAAATTAATATTGGCTGTTAGCTCAACTTTATTAAGAGAGAATCTTTCGTACGGAAATAAAATATTATCTTGCAATTTAACTGGTTCCGATCTTTTTGATTTTCCTATTTCAGGCATATGTTCAATTAAAAATTGTTCATTTGATGATTTTAAAAATAGAATAAATGATATTTTAAGTATGGATGATAAAACTTATTTTTCTATGATAGCAAAAAATAAAAATTATTTGGTACATTACAGTGATCCAGAATTGACATTGAATAGTATTCGAGAGCAAATAAATTTAAACTTATATCAATAGAAAAAATCTTGTTTATATTTTTTAAAAAAACTTTTTAAAAAAATTATTCCATGTATTCAAAATTTAATTATATTTTAGGACATAAAAATAAAAATAGGATAATTTTTTTTATATTCCTAAATGTAATTTATTTTTTATTAGAATTTTTTAGTCTGGCCTCACTGCCATTATTTGTAAGTTTTATTATTAATCCCAACTTTATTTTGGAAAAAGTTAATATCTATTTTAAAAGTTTTTCTTTTAAGGAATTAGACTTTAATTCATTATTATTTTTATTATCGATTTTTATAATAATAATTTTTTTTTTAAAAAATGTATTTTTAATATTTCTTACATATTTGCAGAATAATTTTTTAAAAAAATTAAAAGTAAAATTATCAGAAAAAATTTTTTCTTTTTATATAAATTCATCCTATATATATCATTTAAGTAATAATCCTTCTAAGCTATCAAGAAATATTTCAGATGAGATCCAAAATTTATATACTTATTGTTTTCATCTAAGCAGTTTATTGAGGGAAAGTTTAGTAATTTTTATTATTTTTATTTTTTTAGCTTTTGTAAATTTTTATATAACATCAATAATTGTTTTGTTTTTATTAATAACCTCATTTTTATATATAAAATTAATTAAACCTTTTTTAAGAAGAAAAGCTGCTGAAAATCAAAAAATGCGTCAATCGATAACTCAGATTATATATGAAGCTTTTGGTTCAATAAAAGATTTAAAAGTTTTAAATAAAGAAGAACAGATTATTAATTTTTTTAACCAAAATATTAATATATATGAAAAAAATTTATTACATTTTTCATATTTTGATAAATTGCCTAGAATTTTTTTAGAACTATTATCGGTTATAATTATATGTTTAATTTGTATTTTTTATCTAGGTTTAGGACAAGATTATAAGATTTTAATACCCACATTATCATTACTTGCAATATCATTTATGAGATTTGTTCCTGCTTTTGGTTCTGCCACACAAAGTATTTATTATATGAAAATATATGAGCCAAGTGTTGATTTAATATTTTTAGAATTAAAAAATATAGAAGATAAAGTCGTATACGACTTAAAACTAAATAAAGAATATTCTAATAATTTTAATGTTAATTTAAAAAAAGAATTTTTGTCATTAAACAATATAACCTTTTCATATCCGGGCAGAGAATTTTTACCTATTAACAATATTTCAATAAGCATTAAAGAAGGAAGCATTGTTGGAATAACAGGCGAAACTGGAGCTGGAAAAAGTACTTTATTTCATCTTATGTTGGGACTCTTAATCCCTCAAAAAGGTAACATATTTTTCAAAGGAAAAGATATCTTTTCAGATCTTCATTCTTGGAGAAAAGAAATCGGTTATATTTCTCAAAACATATATTTATTAGACGATTCAATAAAAAAAAATATTACATTTAATTTTATAGATGAAAATTTTGATATAATAAAATTAAGACAGGCAATAAAAATCTCTGGGTTAGAAGATAAAATTAATTCTCTTAAAAACGGGATTGAAAGCAAGGTGGGCGCAGAGGGTTTAAAATTTTCAGGCGGAGAAAGACAACGTATAGCAATAGCAAGAGCCATTTATCGAAACCCAAACATTCTTTTTATGGATGAGTCAACTAGCGCTCTTGATGATATTACCGAGGAATTAGTAATGAACAATTTATTAAATAATTTTATTGGTAAGACAATTATAATAATAGCACATAGAAAAAGTACTATCGAGAGATGTAATGAAGTGTGGAATTTAAAAAACGGTGGATTATTAAAATAAATAAACTTAAATAAAAATATATCTAATCTGAATTATTAAAGATGAGAAATGATAAAAGAAAAAAAATATTAATCGTAGGCGGAACTGGTTTTTTAGGTTACCATCTTTCTAGAGCGTGTTTAAGAACCGCAGAAATCACTAGCCTATCATTATCAAAGCCAAGAAAAATTAGAAAATTAAAAGATGTTAAATATATAATTTGCAATATCTCAAAAATAAATAATTTAAAAAATAAAATTATTAAAGATTATGATATTATTGTTAATTTTGGAGGCTATATAAATCATGTAAAAAAGAAACAGACATATAACTCTCATTATTTAGGTTCTAAAAATTTAGTTAATTTTTTTTCAAAAAAAAAAATTAAAAGATTTATTCAGATTGGTAGTTCATCCGAATATGGCAAATTAGAAGGCCCTCATTCAGACAATATAAAAGGAAACCCTTCAACTATTTATGGACATTCTAAATTAATGGCATCAAAATATTTAATTGGTTTCAATAAAAAAAATTTTCCCTTTACAATTTTAAGACTTTACCAAGTTTATGGACCCAACCAAAATAAGGATAGAATATTACCTATGATAATTAACTCAGCTTTAAGAGATGAGAAATTTAATTGCTCAAGTGGAAAGCAAAATAGAGACTTTTTATATGTTGATGATGCTATAAGAGCAATAATTCAATGTTTTAAAAATAAAAAAGTTATAGGAAAAATAATTAATATTGGGTATGGAAAGCAGATAAATATTAAGCAATTAATTAAAAAATTAATTTTAATTATCGGGAAAGGAACGCCTCTTTTTGGGAAGATAAAATTGCGCAATGATGAACCATTAAGCAGCTATCCCAATTTAAAAAATGCCAAAAAATATTTAAATTGGAAGCCTAAAATAAAACTAAATGAAGGATTATCCAAAACAATAAGTTTCTACAAAAAACAAAAAGGTCTTAATTAATGGAAGAAATCAAAACTGCAGTAATTTTATGTGGTGGAAGAGGTACGCGTTTAGGTGTTTTAGGAAAAAAAATAGCAAAGACATTAATTTCAGTTCATGCAAAACCAATATTATGGTTCATACTTAAATTTTTAAAAAAACAAGGTTTTAATCATTTTATTTTGCCGGTGGGTTTTAAAGGAGATAAAATTATAAGATATATTCGATCCAATTCAGATTTTAAAAATTACAATATAGACATAATTAATACTGGACAAAATACATCTATAGCAGAAAGAATTTATAAAATTAAAAATTATATTAAATCGGAAGATTTTTTATTAACAAATGGCGATGCTATTTTTGATTCAAATATAAAAAAAATATTTATTAATCACGTTAAAAATAAAATTGATATGAGCTTTATATGCTCAAAGGCCCAAGCGGACTTTGGAACTATAACGGTTCAAAAGGGAAAGATATTAAATTTTAAAAGAGAATTAGTTTTTGATTCCGTTAGTATAAAAAACAAAAATGTAAAAAACTATGTATATTCAGGGATGGCAATAATCAATAAAAAAATTTTATTTAAAGAAAAATTTTCAAAAATAGAAAATTTTGAAAAAAATTTTTATCCAATAATAATAAAAAAATATGAATGCAAAATTTATAATTTAAAAGGTTTTTGGTATGCGATGGATAGTATTAAAGATATAGAATCTGCTAATAATAAAGATATTAATGCAGATGCTTACAATAAAATTAATAGACTACTAAAAAAACTCAATGATAAATAAAAATTTTTGGAAAAAAAAAAAAGTTTTAGTGACTGGTCATACAGGTTTTAAAGGAGGATGGCTTTCACTCTGGATGAAAACTTTGGGAGCAGAAGTTGCTGGCTATTCATTAGATCCAATTACTAAAAAAAATTTTTTTGATTTGACAGGAATAAAAAGAATATTTAAATTAGATTATAGAAATAATATTCAAAATTTTAATTGTTTAAAAAAATGTATTGATAATTTTAAGCCAGAAATTATTTTTCACTTAGCCGCACAGCCGCAAGTATTACAAAGTTATAATGAACCCTTAGATACTGTCAGAACTAATATTATTGGAACAGCAAATTTACTTGAAATATCAAGAAATAAAAAATTTATAAAATCGATTGTAATTGTTACTACTGACAAAGTTTATAAAAATTCAGAAAAAAAAATCAGATTTTCTGAAGAAGATTCTTTAGGAGGAGATGATCTTTATAGCTCGAGCAAGGCATGCGCTGATATTATATCTTCTACTTATTTAAAATCATTTTATAGTAAAAATTATTTCAAATTAGCTACTGCAAGAGCTGGAAATTGTATT
>Ga0007787_10000364_pt1 | contig 14028 bp, 10 predicted proteins | sample LauGreFa1BDMLBSN_2_FD_59500 | JGI IMG/M metagenome (GOLD analysis project Ga0007787, IMG submission 59500) | Freshwater lake microbial communities from Lake Michigan, USA - Fa13.BD.MLB.SN | ecosystem: Environmental > Aquatic > Freshwater > Lake | place: Lake Michigan, USA | collected 2013-09-23 | reverse complement strand
AAATCTGAATAAAGTTGATCTTCTCCTTGATCTTCGGCAAGTTTTTTTAAAAGAACTTTCCAAAGCCTTCCTGCAGTCTCATCACCTAAATTGAATTGTTTCCGAATTAACTCCAATTCAGCTTCTTGTTGTTTTTTATCAACTATTTTATCATAGATATTTATATTCTGTTGTATTTCATCTAAATTTTGAATAAATACTTTACCATCTTCGTTATCTAATGTCAATAAATAATCTATCTTAACAACTTTATGAATAGTTTTTGTGTCGTCTGAAATAACGAATAGGTCTGAGCTGTAAGCAGTTTTTACTTTTTGCCCTTTTACTTTTATTTTATACGATTCTCTTTGATCTGAATTTGAGTATTCATTTTCCAGATTCCAATCAATATTTAACTTTTGCTCAGGTTTTAGTTCTTGTATTTTATTTTTGAGTTTTACCCACTCAAAATGGTTCTCTCTGATTGGATGAGATAAGAGCTTATGATATTCCTTATAAAGATTGTATTTTGCCCAATTGTAATAATCTATAAAAAGAAAGCTGGGTAGTATTGCAATTGCAATAATTTTTGAATCTAAATCTAGTTCGAGTAAATTCGGGTAATAATAATTGGGGTATCGACCTTGGTCTCGATAGGATAGTATTAGTATATCTTTCAAATCCGAATTTATCAAGTCAGACCAAGTTTTAAATTTAGTTGACCTTGACAATCCAAGGCAAGTACTAATTTTTGATAATAAATTCAGATTTCTCAAAATCACTTCATCTAGAACAAATGCTTGTGTATTTGAAAGTTTATTTAACACTTTTGATTTAATACCTGAATTTATTATTACATCAAGTATATTTGAAAGAGCCTCTTTTAAAATCTCGATATCATCATCTCTTAATTCTAGAATTACCATTTTAGTATTTGAGGAAACCAATTCTGAAGATTCTTTTTTTGAAAAAAGATCGCTAATGATATAATTTTTGATTTCATCATTATAGCAGACAGAATAAATATTCATCAGCTTAATTGACCTCAATTCATATAACTCTCTAATACTTGTTTCCAAAACAAAGGTTTTCCAGAAACTTGATGATTCGAAACCAACAAATTCAATGTTTAATGGCGTACTTTCTTTTCTATTTAAAAGGAAATCCAACTCTGACTTTGTTATTGTATAAGAAGAATTAATTGGAATTTTAAATCGCTCCCTGATTAACTCAAGTTTATTTCTGGTATGATTGATAGAAGAATTTTCTTTGCTGAATGTTATTATTAAATATTTCGAAAATCTAGTGCCATAGTCTGAGTTCCATTTATTAATTTCTTCAAATGAAAAATTGGTCATTATTCTTTTTCTTTCACAATCGAAGAGTATTACAGAATCTAGTTCGTCAATTATTTCATTGTTAGCTGAATCTATTTCATTCAGGGTATTTGTAGCATTTAACAGATTGTAACTTTTATTTTTATTGTTGAGGTTTTTACAATAGGGTCTAAATTCAAATATCTCAGAAAGTGAACTGCAAAAGTTTTTTTGTACGTTGAAAATTGATTTTGGCTTAATTGATGAGTTTTTATTTAAAGCAATGTAAAACTCTAACAGTGATCTTTTTTCTCTTTTTTCCTTTATCCAATTTTTCCAAATTCTATTACCACCATTTTTACCACTTGCACCATCGGGACATCTCATTTCTAAACCATTAAGTTTAGTCTCAATTTCAGATATTAATTCAATTAGTGTTATATTGGTTTCGTCAATTTGATTGTCAATGGAATAGTAATATTTAAACATTTTTATGTTCAGAAATTCACTAATAAGCAACTTCTGACGATCATCGAATTCATTTTCGATGTGTATATGCAAACTCGTTAATCCGCTATTAGTGGATATGAAACATAAGTTAATTATCCGTTCCAGATAGCAAATAATCTCAGTGAACTCTGTTTTGGAATTATTCTGAATCTCACTGATAATATTGTCTATAGAGTTTCGTGATTCATTCGTGAATGAATTCAATTGAGGTAAAATATGTTGCCTAATTAACTCCATTACTCAACTATATTAATTTCGACATTCAAAATTGCTCTTGTAATCCCAACAAAGATTTCGTATTTGTTAAGCTCACTTGGCTTTGAAATCACTAAGAACACATTCTTCTTTTCGAGGCCCTTAAATTTAAGTATCGAGGAATATCTTAATTTGTTTGCAGTATCACCAACGTTAAACTCTGATAACTCTTCAACATCTTTTATAATCAACAATTCTCTTAAATCCTCTTTTCCTTTGTATTCACCTCTTAAAAATGTAGATTCAATGAGAACAATACAATCTTGGCCTTTCAATGAAGAATCGGTTTCTCTAATTGGTGTTAAGATGTTTTTTACGATATTAGATTTTACATCTTGCAAATTCTTATGACGTTTTATAGGGACATTTGGATACTTTAATCCAAAGTCATCAACATCCAAAATTTCAGGATTTTCTAAAACATCAGATGATAACCTCCTAATATCCGGGTTTTGTGCACTTCTTTTAACCTCATTTATTTTAAAATGACAATAATATTCAGTCAACAAATCGGCAATTTCAGCTACACTTCTACCACTTGTTGAATAGCTTTGGTCAATATCATATAAAACCAGAGAGTTGCCATTAACTAATCCTTGCCCGTTAAAACCTGAAAATTTATTGATAAACAAGTCCAAACCTCTGTCAAGTAGATCTTGTGCTTCATCAATTACTACAAAATCATATGGCTTTAGTTTTTCTTCAGTTTCAAGTCTTTGAATGGTGCTTTTAACCAAATCATAGAACTGATCTTCAGTTAATGAACTTAATTCCTTAAAATCTACCGATGGATTAAGTTTTTGAATGAACCTAAAAAACGTTGTAACTTCTATTTTAGTAGATAACTGTCTCTCATTTAGAAGAGATTTGGTATAGTGCATTAGAAGATTATTCCAACACAAATAAATCCCATTTTTATTATGTTGTTTATCAATAAAGGCTTTTGCAATAGTCGTTTTTCCACTCCCAGGCGGACCTTCAATCATTATTCTTGGATTTTTATACAATCCTTCTAATATTTCAATATTTTGAATTCCAAGCCACTCTAGCGTATTAATTGTATTTAATTGATTTCTGTCTCCAATAATTGGACTGAGTATTTTTTTGATTGCAACATATTCCTTTGGAGAAACCTCACTATAGTTTCTAAAGTGCTTTTGGTGTTTGCTTTTGGAGTATTCAAAAACATTTATCAGGAATTTTTCTATTGACCCTTCATATTCTTTTGCAAGAAAGGATGACCAAAGTAATTTATTATCAATTAACTTGGATTCAAATGGGTAATCTACGTGTGGAAATGCAATAGCCTCACAAAAAAAGCATCCTTTTAGATTATTAAGAATGTTGTCTTTTAGTGTGTATTTATACCCTTCAGCTTGTTTGAATGGATTTTGCTTAATTGGAATTTCAAAGTTTTTTCCATAAAAAAAGGTATTGTCCTTTGTAGAAATAGGGCCTCCTTTTACTTCCAAAACAAGAATACCGTGCTTGCAAAGTATTAAAAAATCAATTTGGGAACTTGTCTTTTTGTAGTAATTGAAGTTGTCAGAATGTTCAGGTAGTTTTAAATCGTGCCAAACATCCCATTCTAAGTTACTTTTGTTTAAGTCATTCCAAAGTTGCCTGTAAATATCGATTTCACCACGTAGAGGAGAGCCATCTTCCTTAACGATTATGGTTTCTAAAGCATCTATTGGGTTATTGGGATGAAATCTTACGGGCATAATCAATTCTCATTTGCAAGGGTTGAAACTTTATTAATTGCATATAATGCGAATATTTGCTTAACGGGAACTTTGTCTTTATGCTTAAAAACCCTTAGCTGGTTTTGTTCAACTTCAATATTTTCAATCTTTAGTTTTTCAATTAACTCCTGAATTGAATCAACTAATTCTGTTGGTTCAATATATTTAGAATTTGATATTTGAAGTTCATAAAGTTTTTGCATTTCTTGAGCATTTCCAATTTTATCGGAAAATCCATTGTTGATGTACTTTAAAAACTCCTTTCCTCCTTTGTATTCTTTAATTATTCCTTCAAGGTTTCTGTAATAATTATCAGCTATTTTTTGAATTGGAAAACCCTTGCCTGTGCCATATTGAATTGATGTAAACCATTTTCCTTCTGCTGATTTAGTGTTCTTTTCTATGTCATAATTTGATAAAGTAACTGTTAAGTTTCCATCTTTTATGGGGTGTCTTCTAAACCTTGATCCTTGATTTTTAACTGGAGGTTTATCAAATGTTTTTAATTTATAAGTATTAAGATTTACTATCCCTTTGATAATGGGCTTTTTGCTCAACACAAGATTATTTGGTATAGGAAGCCTAAGTTCTTCTAAAACCATTTTTGCAAATGCTCTACTGACCGAACAACAAACCGCATTTCCTACTAAACGCCATTTATTATTATCTGCACCTAAAAACTGATAGGTAATTGGGAATCCCATTATTATAGCAGCCTCTCTTACAGTTGGCAGACGATATTCACCATCTCCAATTCTGTTAAGTTCGGATTTATAAATTATAGACTCTCTAGAATTAGCAATTTTTGTTGCTGTAATAGTGCGACTAGGTTTGTTTTCGTTTTCCGGGAATGACATTTTTCCCATAAACGGGTGGTTCGTTTTCCAATATCTAGAAAACTTCCATTCAACTTTATAAATTCCTGTGTCGTAGAAATGATCAGTTAATTGTTTTTGTGAAATTGATAATTGATACTGTGGGTCGGTAATTAATTTATCTGACTCTTTGGTAAAAGGATGAGGAAAGTTTTTTTTCATCAATCCAATTGTCAAGTATTGTTGCTTCCCATCAAGTCCATTTTCTGAATGAGTTGCTTTGGGAATAATCAACTTGCCTTTTTTAATGATTTCACCTGAGATGACTCTTTTTCTAGCTTGAAAAGATCCATAGTCAGCTGAATTTATTACAGCTGTGTTGTCGTATAAATCGATTGCTATTTTCAGAGGGCTAATTCTATTTTTATTTGCCCATTCAGTTAATCCTAAATCTTTGAAAGTGTAGGCAGTTTGTAAATATCTTTTTGAGTTTACAACATTTTCCATAAACCAAGCCTTCAGAATAGAATTAGGCTGATGTTTTTTAACTGCAACAATTCTTAAAAAAGTTTCTGTCAAATCAACTCCTAGTGACTTGTCTGCATTTCCAGACTTGTTAGAACTTGAAAAACTAACACAAGGTGGACTACCAATGATGATTTCTGTATTTGGTAATTTTTCTATTTCATTAATTGAATGTTTAAAGTCTAAAATGTTTTTTATCTCACAGTTTAAACTAAAGTTATGGTTATAAGTGTCTACAGCAGGTTTCCAATGGTCAAATCCGTATACGATTTCGTAACCCATTTGTCTGAAACCCTCAGAGAATCCACCTGCACCACAAAAGAAATCTATGACTCTAAGTTTACTCATTTACGATTTTATTTTCATTTGTGGGTTGGAAAAAATTGCACTCTTTTGGTTTTGCGATGCGTTGGCTTGTGTTCTAGGCAAAACCAAATGTGTGCAATGCGGGTTGGCTAAAAGAAATTTTAAAAAATGTGAAGCGTAGGCTTTTTCTTTTTCTAATGTCAACTGTCTGAAAAGCAAAACACGGTCAGCTTGTTTGTCTGTCCGCTTGGTTGATGTGGCCTGTATGTCAAGTTCATTTTTAGTCATTGTCTTGCTGTGTCGTCTGTCTTTTTAGCATTGGTGGTAACTAGCGTATAACCGCTATAAACCTTCCTTAAGCACACCAATTTGGTTGTATAAGCGCAGGTTTATAGCGCTTAGCTAAAATACATACAATTTTCACAAATCTTTAATTGCTGAACGGATTTGCTTAAGCTCTTTGTGCTTTATAAATCAATATTAAATAATCAATCTACAGCAAACAATTATATTTAATGAAATTGAGGAAAGTAAAATAATGAGATTATGCAGCTAGTAAGGGGTAACAAGGTAATTGCGTAAATTACCACGTAATAAGCCGAGAATATTAATTAGTTGTGTTATATAAACACTTGTTTTTATTCTAGTGTGCCGTTGCGTTGCGCTTCCTTTTTATAAACCATTAGTCTATACGTCCAAAAACCTATTGCAAAAATAACTAAAGCTGAAAAAACAATATCAGGTCCAAATCCAAGTGATCGCATACCTTTAAAAGTCCAAAGTGAAAAATCTCCTATAGCATTGAAAATATCTGTCCAGGTTACCATGAAAGCATTCATTTATGTGTTTTTTTGAGTTTATTTGTATTGTATAAGGTTTGTACGCAAATATAGTAAAAAAACAGTATGCTTCAGGCATTAAAATCAGGGTTTAGAACTTCAACAGTATATATTTTAGTGTTTAGTCTGGCATCCTTGACTCTATTTTACTGCGTTTCGTGTAATGCCCAGTTTAATTTTACGCCCCTTAACATTAATTATAATTGGAATACGGGTGTTGTAAAAATATTAAATACGGTGTTGTTTTTAACAGCCACGTTTATTTTGTTTTTGTTTACAGCACATGACGATCTTATTAAAAAACAAAATTTTATACCATTTACCCTGTATGTTATTTTACAGCCCTTAGCTATGAATCAAACCGGATTGGATTTTAACATAATCCACCAGATTTTGCTTTTATGGGCACTTCGATTACTTTTTAACACATATCGAAAAGATAAACAAGAACGCCGTTTATTTGATGCCGGATTTTTTTTGGGTATAGACGTATTAATCAGTCAAAAGGGATTGGGCATGTTACTATTTTTTTTAATAATACTAAACCAATTGCGTGCCATTAAAATTAGAGAGTGGGTGGCTGTGGCCTTTGGCTATTTTATGCCTTTGGTAATATATATTACTACAAAATGGATATTAAATGAGCAATTTCTTTTATTTAATTTTTTTAACGGTAATTTTTTTTGGCCTCAACGTTTTGATTTTACGTCACCCTTATTGTATACTCAAATACTACTTTTATGTATTTCCATTTTGTCATTTGGTTTTGTTTTTAAAACAAAGTCGGGGGTATATGCAAAGCAGCACACATTTCATCAAGCCTTAATTTTAATGATTATTTGGAGCACAATACTGTGTTTTAGTACTCCAAATTCGCCTTTTAACTGGTTGGCCTACAATTTATTTTTACTGTGTTTTTGTGTAGGCGAATATATAGCACTTTCTAAACGAGAGGCGTTTTGGAATTCTGCGTTACATTTTATTATACTTTGTATTTATGCAGAAACACTGCAAGATCGTTGGCACTGGTTTTAATTCAACCGAAGCAGCGCCGCGTCGATTCGTTTTTGACATTCAGTACGTCCAATTAATGCCATAACTTCAAAAAGTTGTGGACCTCCTGAGCGGCCCGTTATTAGTACCCGTAATAGCTGCATATCCAATTTAGGACCGCTTGCTGATCGCAATTTAAATGCATTTTGAATGGCATCGGGTGTAAACGGGTCTGTTGTATTTAAAGCTTCACTAAAACCTTTCCATGCAGGGCGATCTTCTGTGTTCCATTTTTTAGAGATAATTTGTTCGTCATAGCTATCAGGTGCAATAAACAAGAATGATCCCAAATCCCAAAATTCATTAACAAAACTTGCTTTTTCTTTAACCAAACGGCAATATGCTGTTAAAAAATCAAGTGTGCAGTGAATACCCTTTTCTTTAACAATGGGTTCAAAGGCTTTGGCAAGAGCAGTGTCACTTTGCATGCGTAAGTACTGTTGATTAAACCATTTGGCTTTTTCCGGATCAAATTTAGCACCACTTTTATGTACGCGATCAAAATCAAAGCGTTCGGTCATTTCCATTAAACTCATAAGTTCATGCTGATCGCCGGGATTCCAACCTAAAAGCGCCAATATATTTATAAAGGCTTCAGGATAGTATCCGCTTTCACAATATCCAATATACGGTTCGGTTTCGCGGGGATCTTTCCAGCTTAAAGGAAAAACAGGAAATCGGGCTTCACGTTTTGAAATTTTACCATTTCCATCGGGATTTAATATTAAGGGAAGATGCGCCAGTTTAGGCATGTCTGCACTTCGCCCCAAATAGTTGTAAATTAAAATATGTGCCGGTGCACTGGGTAGCCATTCTTCACCACGAACAGCGTGAGAAATCTGCATTTCTAAATCGTCCACAATATGAGCTAAATGGTAAGTGGGCATCCCATCACTTTTAAGAAGTACTTTATCATCAATTTGTGAGGAATGAACAACCACCCAGCCGCGAATTAAATCTTGAAAACGTATTTCTTCCTGACGGGGTACTTTTAATCGTATTACATATTTTTCACCACTATCTATTAGGCGTTTTACCTCTTCTTCGGGCAATGTTAAACTATTTCGCATGTTTTGCCGTGTAAGAGCATTGTATTGAGGTGAAGCTACCTTAGCGGCTTCCAAGCGTTTGCGCATGGCATCTAACTCTTCAGGCGTATCAAAAGCATAATAAGCATGTCCAGAGGCCAACAGCTGATCGGCATACCGTTTGTAAATACCGGTTGCTTTACGTTCACTTTGGCGGTAGGGTGCATGCGGTCCATCACCAAAGCCAACACCTTCATTAGGTGTAATGCCACACCAGGTTAAGGCATTTATAATGTAGTTTTCGGCACCTTCTACAAAGCGCGATTGATCGGTGTCCTCAATTCGTAAAATAAAGTCACCATTATAACGTTTGGCAAATAAATAATTAAATAATGCTGTGCGAACGCCGCCCATATGCAATCCTCCTGTAGGACTTGGGGCAAATCGTACACGAACCCGTTTTTCTGACATTTTGCAAAGATACTTGAATTGTTTTTATTTGTCTGTTCATGCAGCGGATAGATTTTTTTAATGCAGTTTATGATGTTGTACGCTGCATACCAATAGGAAAAGTAACAACCTACGGGGCTATAGCAAAAGCACTAGGTGCAGCAGGAAGCGCCCGAATGGTTGGCTATGCCATGAATGCCGCACATACTGTAATACCCCGGGTACCCGCGCATCGGGTTGTTAATCGTATGGGGTTACTTACCGGCAGGCATCATTTTAAAACCCCCGATACCATGCAAAAACTCCTTGAAGCGGAAGGGCATATTATAACTAACCATCAAATTTACCATTTTGAAAATGTGTTTTGGAATCCGTTTACAGAGTTGTAGGGTTTAACCTTAATTCATTTGAATTTTTACACATAACTTATTATAATAGTACTTTTGCAGCAACATGGAATATCATTTTAAAAGCATTGAAGAAAAATGGCAGGCCTATTGGAAAACGCATCAAATTTATAAAACCACTGAAGATTACAGTAAGCCTAAATATTATGTATTAGACATGTTTCCCTATCCATCGGGCTCCGGCTTGCATGTGGGACATCCCTTAGGTTATATTGCTTCAGATATTGTTGCCCGCTATAAACGTTTGCAGGGATTTAACGTTTTGCATCCCATGGGATTTGATTCTTTTGGTTTACCTGCAGAACAATATGCCATACAAACCGGACAACATCCAGCACGCACCACCGAGCAAAATATTGCTCGCTATCGTGAACAACTGGATAAAATGGGATTTTCGTACGATTGGTCAAGAGAAGTGCGCACCTCAGATCCGCAGTATTACCGTTGGACCCAGTGGATTTTTTTAAAGCTTTATAATTCTTGGTTTAATTATAAAACGCAACGTGCAGAACCCATCGATCAGCTTGAAAAGCAGTTTTCAAAATGGGGTTTTAAAAAAAATACTGACTCGGTTTTAAAACATTCTGAACAGGCCCAGCATGTGGTTTTTAGTGCAGAACAATGGCAACAGTATTCTGAGCTTGAAAAAAACAGTATACTAATGCATTACAGACTTGCATATTTGGGTGACGCATATGTTAACTGGTGTGCAGTTTTGGGCACTGTACTTGCTAATGACGAAGTAAAAGATGGCTTAAGTGAGCGCGGGGGATATCCTGTTGAACGTAAGCTTATGAAACAATGGAGTTTGCGGATTACGGCCTACGCCCAGCGGTTATTAGATGGTTTACAACAGCTGGATTGGAGTGCATCTTTAAAAGAATCGCAGCGTAATTGGATTGGACGAAGTGAAGGGTGCAGTATAAAATTTAAAATGGCTAATTCTACATCCGAAATTGAGGTATTTACAACCCGGCCCGATACCATTTTTGGCGTTAGTTTTATTGCAGTGGCGCCTGAACATGATGGTATAGCACACATCACCGACACTAATTTTAAATCTGCCCTTGCAGACTATTGTAAAACGGCTAAAATGAAAAGTGAACGCGAACGCCAGGCAGATGTTAAAACGGTAAGCGGTCAATTTATGGGAGTATACGCCATTCATCCATTTAATGGTGCCTTAGTACCAGTTTATTGTGCAGATTATGTGCTTGCCGGATACGGAAGCGGTGCAATAATGGGTGTTCCTGCCCATGATGCAAGAGATTTTAGATTTGCACAGTTTTTTAATTTACCCATAGTGTCTGTTATAGAGTCTGCAGACAACGAAAATCAAGTTAACGAATCTCGTAACGGTGTATTAAAACACTCTGATTTTTTAAATGGGCTTACGGTGGAAGCAGCAATTGTAAAATCAATAGCTGAAATTGAATCGCGTAATTGTGGTACGGGCATGGTAAATTATAAACTACGTGATGCTGTTTTTGGTAGACAGCGTTATTGGGGCGAACCCATCCCTATGTATTATGAATCTGGATACCCCAAGGCCTTACCAGAATCGGAATTACCCTTGGTGCTACCCGAAATTGATCAGTTTTTACCTACCGAAAACGGAGATCCCCCATTGGCACGGGCTACCACATGGCGCTATAATCAAAACTGTAATTACGAATATACAACCATGCCCGGCTGGGCCGGTAGTAGCTGGTATTACTTAAGGTATATGGATCCTAATAATGCAGAAGCTTTTGCAGATACTAAAGCACTTGAGTATTGGAATGCCATAGATTTATATATTGGCGGAAGCGAACATGCTACCGGTCATTTACTTTATGTAAGGTTTTGGAGCATGGTGCTGTATGATTTGGGTTTAATTCCTTTTGCAGAGCCAATAAAAAAATTGGTAAATCAAGGTATGATACAGGGCACCTCTGTAATGATTCACCGGGATGTGAAAACACAGCATATTATTTCTGCCGGTTTAGCAGCGCATCGTGAAACAACTAAAATACATATTGATGTAAATTTAGCAGAACATAATATTGTAAATACAAAGGCACTCAGTGCATGGCGTGACGATTTTAAAAATGTTGCATTTGAACTTGAGCAGGGAAAACTAATTGCTGAAACAACGGTTGAAAAAATGTCAAAGCGCTGGCATAATGTTGTAAATCCGGATGCCATTTGTGAACGTTACGGAGCAGACACCCTGCGTATGTATGAAATGTTTTTAGGACCTCTTGAACAAAGTAAGCCATGGAATACCAGTGGTATTAGCGGGGTATCGGGGTTTTTAAAAAAATTGTGGCGCTTGTTTTTTCCACATGGTAAATTTCAAATTTCTGATACTGCAGCAACATCCGTTGAAAATAAAATTTTACATAAATGTATTAGAAAGATAACTGAAGATTATGAGCGTTTGTCGTTTAATACCTGTGTAAGTCAGTTTATGATAACGGTTAATGAACTTCAAGATTTAAAATGCAATGCACGCGAAATTTTGGAGCCGCTGTTAATTTTAGTATCACCCATGGCGCCCCATATTTGTGAAGAATTATGGCAATACCTGGGTCATAATGAAAGTATTTGCAGGGCTGTTTTTCCAAAATATAATCCGGAATTTATAAAAGAAGACGTATTTAAGTATCCGGTTTCAATAAATGGAAAAGTTAAACTTCAGCTGGAACTGCCTGCCACTTGGAACAGTGCTGAAATTGAATCGTTTATTTTAAATCACGAAGGGGTTATTGCTCTTTTGCAAGGTAAAACACCCAAACGTAGTATTATAGTACCTAAAAAAATAATTAATCTGGTTTTATAGTAATTAAAAATAATGTTGAATTCATATATAAAAAAACAGCCAGTAGTTATAAAGTAGAGTGTTTAATGTTTTTTAAAGGAATACAATACACTTTTATTTGGTATTGTAATTTTATTGAACTCCCATTTTTATTCGTTAAGTTAATTTGGGTTATCAAGCGTAAAGGCATCTGCATCTTTCCCCACCGGAAACTCATTTCGAAGTATTTGTAACATACTTTTATCAAGTGTTGCAGTCATAACAGTTGCGTTATGTAAACCGCAGTTTAATAGTATTTGTCCGTTGGGATCAATTAGCATGGATTCGCCGGCATGCGCAATGTTATTGCCATCTGTGCCAATTCGGTTTACCCCAATGACGTAGGCTTGGTTTTCTATTGCACGGGCAATAAGTAAATGTTTCCAGGCATAATGCCTGCGCTCAGGCCAATTGGCTACGTAAACCAAAACATCATATTTAAAAGCATCTTTTTTTAAATGATTTCGTGACCACACCGGAAACCGCAAATCATAACAAATTAAGCCCATGATCTGAAAATCCTTAAACGTAAAAACGGTTTGTAAACTTCCGGGACTGTAATGTAAATGTTCATGTCCCATTCGAAACAGATGCTTTTTATCATAAAAAAAGCAAGTTTCATCCGGTAAAACGATGTGTAAACGGTTTTTAATGCCCAATGCTGTTTTAATTGCCAAACTTCCCATAATAACCACATGGTTTTGAGATGCCAAGCGCTTTAGCCAGTTAAGACCAAAGCCTTGTTCTTGCTCAGCAAAACACTCGGTTCGCATGCTAAATCCGCTATTAAATAATTCGGGTAATATTACAAGATCGGTTTTGAATTTTAACTGACAAATGATATTTTCAAAATGCATGTAATTTGCTGATGGTTGTTCCCAAACCAATGCACTTTGAATTAGGCTAATGCGCATGCTTAAAAATACGCTTTACTTACAATATTTTAAATGCAATGTTATTGCAGCCTGATAATTTAAATCCATAGCCTGTTTAAAATCAGCACAGGGATCATATTTTAATGCAATTTTGGTTATACCAATCCAATAAAAATAGGCACCGTTGTTTGGATTTAAGCGGATAGCCGAATTAAAATCCAATAGGGCGTTTTGAAGTTGGTTTTGTTTTCCATAACATATACCGCGTTTAAAAAACGATTCTGCATCAAAGGGGTAAAGTTTTATGGCTTTATTGTATTGCGTTATGGCTTGCGGCAATAAATTAAATTGCTGACTGCAGTCAGCAAGCAATATCCACGCTTTATGTTGCGTGGAATCAAGTTTTAATGCCTGTTTAAAATCCGAGATGGCTTTTGGCCAGTCTCCCAATTGTAGATAGGCAGAGCCTCTTGCAGTATAGGCTTTTGCATATGGGTAAAGTGTAAGGCTGCGGTTAAAATGATCAATGGCAATCGTGGCGTTTTGAAGTTTTAAATACAGCAAACCACAATTGTAATAGGCTTTATAATTTTTAGGATTATTGCGTTGGGCTTTTGTAAAGCAAACCAGCGCTTTTTTTGATTCACCTTGTCGTGTATATTCAACGCCTAAGCTGTTTAATAAGACATACGAGTCAGTATCAAATTGTAAAGCGTATTCGTATAAAGCTGTTTCGGTTTTCCAGTGTGGCAAGTAATTTAAGGCACCTAAGGTGCTGATTAAACCAATCATAAAAAATACAACATATGTAACAGGTTTAAATGCTTTTAAAAGTTCTATACAAATTATACAAATGCCAAGTATGCTTAAATACATATACCGGTCAGCATATAAAGCCTCACCAAACGGAATAAATTGTAAAACGGGTAGCAGCGGTATAATAAAAACTCCTATGCCCATTAGTAACATATTTTTTTGTTTTATTTTTAAAAATACCAGAAGGCTTAAAAGTAATAACCAACAGCAAATACCTGTTATAACCATGGGAATGGTTAGTTGCGGATAGGGATATAAAATGGACAG
>Ga0007787_10000361_pt1 | contig 14083 bp, 21 predicted proteins | sample LauGreFa1BDMLBSN_2_FD_59500 | JGI IMG/M metagenome (GOLD analysis project Ga0007787, IMG submission 59500) | Freshwater lake microbial communities from Lake Michigan, USA - Fa13.BD.MLB.SN | ecosystem: Environmental > Aquatic > Freshwater > Lake | place: Lake Michigan, USA | collected 2013-09-23 | reverse complement strand
GCTCAAGCTGGGGAAGACCTTCTCTGCGGTCGGCGCTCACATCGTGGACTCCGCCAACGGGTGGGAGGCCACCGGCCAGCTGGCCGCGGCTTCGGAGACCATCTCCCTGAAGGGGATCAAGTTCATGGGCGCCGACAGCATGGGTGACGATCAGGAAGCCACGTTCGCGGACCGCCTCGGCCTCCTCCTCTGGGTCAAGAGCGCGACCAACGCCCTGGTCGAGGGCTTCGCCGTCGAGCAGCCTTCGATCTGGCCGGACGACGAAGCCGACGAGGCCGACGAGGCCGACGGCGAGGGGTAGGCCCTCACCGCCGAGGGAACAGGCCGACCTGTAGAAATTCCTGCCGGTAGGCCTCCCTCGCGGACTTGATCTGCTCAGCCAGCCGGTACAGCGCAGGCAGTGGCCTCACCGTGTAGCTGTACCAGCTGACGTCCTCGATGGGCTCCGCGTCCACGACGCGGAGCATCCCGGCAGCCTCGAGCTCCGGCACGCTCAGCGCCTCGCTCTTCAGCAGCAGCTGAACGCTCGTACCCTGTGGGACCCTCGCCAGCCTGTGAAACAGGGGCTGAGCGGCCTGTGAGAACGGCAGGACCTGAGCCCCCTCGAGCTCTCTTCGACGCTGGGCCTCTCCAAACATGGTCCGCGAGCTCATGGCAGGGCTCCCGGCCCGCCGCGACGCGCGGCTGTGGCCCGGGTTCATCGCCATCATATGACGATACTCTCCCTTCTGCCCGCTGTTTGCAGAGGCGTCCTGTTTGACGATGGCCGCGACCACCGCGAGGCACGCCATCGCAGCGATGGAAACCTCGACCCCGCTGTCTCTTCTCATGTCGTCCCCATCGTCAGAGGCAGGAAATCAGGCGGGGTACGATCTGCAGGCCAGCCATCCCGCCGTACCTTCGCTGCGCGAGCTGGAGGAGCTCCCGCTCCGCGTCAGCCATGCCCCTCTTGGAGCCAGACCTCGGCACGACGGCGTGAAGCTCCTCGTCGCCGCGGCACAGCGTCAGGAATGAGTGCGCTGGTGCTTCGCGGTTCATTCGGATGATGGTCTGTAGATCCCACATCAGACGCTCCTCAAGGCCTTCTCGATGGCCATCTGCACGCCCGGCAACGTCGGGTAGGACATGGCTTCTTCGGAGGTCACCCACGCGAATCTGTCGCTCTCGAAGTCGAGCTCCACGTCGCCAGACCAGTCCGTCGTGGCGAAGACGCAGAAGGACCATCCAGGCCCCAAGATCTTGTGGACCTGCTTCGCGCGGCCCACGCGGAGGCCGGCCTCCTCCAGGGTCTCGCGTCGCGCGCCCTCCAGCGGGGTCTCCCCAGGCTCGATGCCGCCCCCCGGGAGGTTCCACCAGCCTGGCCGCCAAGGGTCGGTCGGTCCGCGGCGCAGCAGCAACACCCGTCGCTCGAGGGGTTTGACCACCACCATGCCTGCACCCGGTCGACCGAGCTCTGCCCCGCTCCTGGTTGCCCAGAAGCCGAGCGCAGCCAGCGCGCCGACGGCACCAAGCGCGATGCCGGCGCCGCTCCTCATGCCGCCCGCCCAAGGAGCGCGCCCGTCCTAACCTCGGCCCGCATCTGTCGCAGCTGTCGGAGAGCCTCTTCGGACATGCGGGCCCCGCCCCTGCTCGTCCGCGCGAGGTGCTCTTGCAGGCGGATCTGGCTGTCCAGCTCTCTGGCTTCGGCGGACTGTGCTCGATACAGCCCCGCGGCGACGAGCCCGCCGACGGCGGCGAACGCCCACAGAGCCCCGCTCCCCGGCATCGCCATGCTCCCGGCAGGGAGGGGCGCCGCCGCCGGAGCGGGCCCAGGAGGGGCGGAAGAAGGGGCTTGGCGCTGGCGCATGTCGGACTCCGGCGCCGCACTCTACCCGGATGCGCCTCGGCGCGCGAGCAGGCGCGCCGATCATTCGATCAGGAACTGGCTCCGCTCAAGAGAGCTCTCCACCCAGCGGAGAGCCTTGGAGTGGTAGACCCCCAGCTCCCGGGCGTAGACCTGCGGGTGCCAGGCTTCGCTCAGGTCAAGCACGTCTCCCGGGTTTGAGCGCGCGTAGAGGTCGATGATGGTTCGGGAGGGTTCGACCACGATCGACATCGTGACCCGCATATCCCCGATAAACCTGTGCCAGCAATCATCGAGGCGCTTGATCACCGCTCGCTGGTCTTGGGCGACAAACACAGCGCCAGCCTCAGACTCTCGCTTCACGAGCCCGTAGAAGGCCGCCAATGCCTGATCTTCCTTCTCGTGGGTGAAATCTGGAATCTGGAGAGGCAGATCTCTCCAGCGATACCTCTCATCGTTCTTCCCGTCGCAAACGTAGCCATCTTCGACGAGCGAGCCCCCGTCGAAGATGGCCCACCCGATGGACCTGTGCTCCCTGTTGAGGATTCGGTCCTCAACGACGAATTTCGCGCACTTGATGTAAACTGTCCTCATGGAGACCCCCTCCACTCGGTAACCATCAAGGCTCGCTTGTCAACCAGAAAGTTACTCCACCCGGATGGTGGCCACGAACGCCTCGAGCCGCTCACTCCTTGAGGTGGCCGCGCGAACAAGGATGAAGTCGAGCGGCCCGCCCATGGACTCGAAGCGAACCCTCCATCCTTCTTGCAGCGCACGGGCGACACAGATGGCCAGGTTTCTCGCGCTGACGTGGGCGAGCCCACCCGATGGGTTTGAGAGGATGACCGTGTCCCCAATCACCCGCAGCCGGCCGCGGCCCACGATCTGCATCGAGACCAGGCGGCCGCTTGGGATCAGACCCTCAAGGCTCGGCCTGTTCTCGCCGCAGCGGGTCCAGGGACGGTCAAGCGGCTTGCTGCGGGGCGCGCCGCTGGGGGTGTTCTGCGCCAGCCATTCTGCTGAGTCTGCCCGCAGGGCGTATGCTCCGTTGCTGATGTACTCGATTCGATCTCCGCCCTTCCCAAGGAAGGGGCACACGCTCGGGTTCGCGGGGTTGTCATCTTTCCCCCATCCGGCGGTGATGTTCTTCTTCAGGGCAGCGCCAAGGGATTCAGCGACGTGCCGAACGGCGCCCCGCCCGCTCACCGTCTGCAGGATGAGCTCCCTGGGGGATTCTTCATAGGTGGCCTCGACCACCTGGAAGACGTCCTCTTCGGTGTCGCTCGACTCCGCCTCTTTGCGGGCAGCGCCCCGGAGGTACTCGGGCAGTTTGACGCCCTGCTTGTGGATGTACTCGGTGATCGCGCTGTCCAGGCTGGAGGTGATCTCGACGTGCCTGCCCTTCGCCCACCGCTCTTCATGGCGCAGCATGAAGAGCAGCGCGATGGCCTGCAGGACCTCCACGTCGCGCCCACCCTGTGAGCCGTTGAGCAGCCGGGTCATCTCTTCGGCCACCACGAGCAGCCGGGGCCCCTCCCCGTGCGTCGGGAAGAGCTTGACCTTCTTCTCTTCTTGCTCCGCAAAGGAGACCGGCTGCGACAGGCTCCGCCACTCCCCGGGGGCGCCGCCCACGATCTTCTTTGGCCGAAGGAGCTGGTACGGAGACCCCCTCTTCTTGACCATCGCGCTCGGGTATCCTGGGGCGATGACCGCACCGTTCGCGGTGTCCCGCCTCGAGTTGTCGGGCGAGGTGAGGTTGACCAGGAGGATCGGACCGCCGCCAGGGTAGCCGTACAGCGGCTCGAGCGAAACCCATGCGAAATTCCACCCACGGGGAGCCTCGCTCGGTCCGACGCTGACGATGTCGTCTGCGATCGTGGATCGACCCTGCTGCTGGGTCGTGACCTGCATGATGGCCAGATCTTTCACGGGGACCGGCGCCTGCCCCTGGGCCGTTCCGCGCTGGTCGGGCTTCGCGGCCCGCTTCGGGGCTTCAGCCTTTCTGAGCTGGACGAGCCTCTCGAATTCTTCCCTGGAGATGGCTCGGCTGCCCCTTCGGGACTTGGCGATAACCCCCGCGACAGCGAGCGCGGTGGCCGCGGCGATGGGGAGGAGAGAGCTCATCGGTCTGGTTCTCCGGTTGGCTTACGGTAGCTCGACCAGAGGGTCCTGTCTACCTCAAGACTTGCCTCCACTCCTGTATCGGCAGGCTCTTCACAGGCTTGTCTTCTTGGGGCTTGCCGCCGCTCCTACTGGTCCCACGCCGTGAGCAGGGCTTCCGCCAGGGCCTGGCCGAGGATGGGGGTCGGCATGCCGCGGGGCTGAGGGGCGGGCGACCTGCGGTAGACATCGACTCCAACTCGCCACCCGGCGATATCCTTGGTGACGCTCACGGCTCCACACTCTCCAAGCAGAGCGAGCATGCGCCCCACGGTCGTGGGGTCGAGGATGTCTGGCTCGCCGTCGGGGCGAATAGCCATCCCTTCGATCTTTCGCCAGCGCTCGTGCTGGACGAGGCGGCTCAAGAGCTGACTGAACGCGGGAGACCGCTCACCGCGAGACCGCCTCTTCCCGATATTCCGGGCGTAGCGATTTCTGTCGCTTCCCTTGATCACTCGCGGTACTCCTCCACGATGTGGTTCGCGATGCGGCTTGCTCCGCCCTCCCTTGATGCGGCGATGACGTGCAGGTTGTCACGAGAGAGCGCCTTGGCGGGGTACACAACCCCGCGATCGACGACTGCGCTTCGGTCGATCATGCGTTCCCCCAGACGGAAAGCAGCGCTTCGGCCAGCGCCTCGCCCTCGGCGCTCTCTCGACTCAGAAGCGTGAGCATGCCCACTGGGCCCTCGAAGACGGCCCAGGTTTGGCTCTCCGGCTCGAAGATCGAGAAGGCTTCGGGCCGATCCTCGCGGAGGAGCTTGAGCAGCCACCCGATCGTGCTGGGGTGCTTCAATTCTGGGATGGAGAGAGTCTGGGCGGGCCCCAAGAAGCTGCTCAGGCCTCCTGCGATATAGCTCGTAAACGGCTGCCCATCGTACACCTCGGTGGTGACGAATGGATTGTTCACCAGAATACGGCCGGCGAACTTCTCGCCTCTGGCGATGCCTACCATCCCTTCGCCCCAGATCAACCGAGGATGCTCAGAGAGCCGAATGGCCAGGTGGCTGACTTCGACTCCGCTCACGATCTCTTTGGCCATGGTCCCTCGCTGTTCGGGCTTCACCCGGACTCCAGGGGGCCCGGAGGCCGGGTTGCTGTTGCTCTGCTCGCGGTGTGCCCCGCGCTCAATCTCGTTGGCCGCCCACTCGATCGCCACGCTCCTCTTCTCATAGGGGTCGAACAAGTGCGGCTCCAGCAGCTCACCGCGCAGCCACGCGATCACCGCGGCGGCTTCAGTGGCCTGGGCTTCGGCCACCTCGACCAGCAGGCGGGCGACCTCGGCTTCCAGCTCGCGAAGGTCGTCCACGCAGGCGTCAAACCCTGCAGCCGCCCCGAAGGCGTCCAGCGCGGCGTCGTCGCAGGTCCGGGCGTGGGCGGCGGCCAGCATGTCGCCGTTGGTGTCGCCGCGGTGAAACAGCCGGTTGGCCTCCACCTCCAGCGCGTCCCGCCGATCACGAAGCTGGTGCCCGGCCCTGCGCGCACGGTCACGGCACGCCTCGGCGCCGTAGACGGCCGGGTGAACGGGGTGGAGATGGAAGGTGGTCATTCAGCAGTCCTTGCAGGCTTGGGTTCGGAGAAGTTCGGGGGTGCTCCCCAGCTCGTCCCCGGGGAGATCTGAACCAGCCGTTGAGCTGCAGCTATACTCATGGTTCGATAATGAACCAGGTATATCTGCTCATTTCGAGACCTTCCCGATCGTGAAGACCTGACGGACGGTCTTCCAGGCTGTGGTGGGCTCGGCTGCGTGAGCACCGTGGATGGCGAGCTCGCCCCTGACGACCTGATGACTCTTCATCGGGCCCCAGACCGTGAGCTCGTCGCCGTCGAGGGTAGAGCCCTGCACCAACCCCTCTTCCCGGAGATCTGCCAAGCAGGCAGCCATAAACGGGTGAGAGGCTTCCAGGTCCAGCTCCGCGGTGAAGATCGAGGCCATCCTGCGCGCTTCTCCGAGCTTGACCTCAAGCTCAGCCATCTCCGCGCGAAGCCTGGCGGCCTTCGCCTCGAGCTCTGCGAGCTTCGCTTCAGGCCCCTCGATCTTCACGTCGAGCTCGGCGGCCCGACCTTCGGCGGAGGGCGCCTTCGGCTCAGTCGTGACCTCTGCGGGCGCGCCCCCGTCGGGCTGCAGCAGGGATTCGATCTTCTTCGCGATGTCCATGGCGAGCTGGCTCCGGGCGCCAGCCCTGGCCGACTGCTCGTAGTCCCCGCTCTCGATGAGCGAGCGCTCCATGCGGCTGTGGTACGAAGCCTCCTTGTTCAGGTAGTCCAGGAGGGACTGAAGGGCCTCCTGCTCGCCGTGCGCCCTCAGCACCATCTCCTGGAGATGGACGGTGCCGTCCTCGATGGTGACGCTCGCCGCCGGGTAGGCCTTGTAGATGGTGGTCTCCGCCCCATTCCATCGGCAGATGTCGAGCGCGTGCTCCTCCAGCAGCTCGATGTTCGTCGACTCCTTGGGGTCAAACCCCTCGCTTGAGAGGGCGATGAAGGTGTACCCGCGCTTGGCGCGACCGAGCTGCCTGCGGGAATTGCTCGTGTTGTTGGACATGGAGGCTCCGGGGATGGGGTCGCTTGTGTGGCGGTTGTCGTCCTGGCAGCTCGAGATTCGAGCTGGTTGAATTCCTGGTGAGCACCAGGACTCAATCCGAGCCAGCGCGGCGCTCAGTTCTGCCCTCGCTCGGTCGGCAGGCTTCACCGTGCTGTCTTCGGCGGGGCAAGGGTCTTCACCTGGGCTCTCAGGTCGCTGACGAGGCCGCCGATGGCGGCGACCGTCCTCGCGTGAGCGGCGCCCTCCATCCGGTTCGCCAGCGCCGCGAAGCAACCCGACTGCAGCTCGAGCAGATCGAGCACCTGGTCTCGGGCTGCTGCCCAGCCGCGGGCTTCAGCCTCTGCGAGGGTCGCCCTGGCGTTCGCATCAGCTTCTGCCCGCGCTGCTGCGCGGAGGTCAGGCACGAGCGCGGCCTTCCAGTCTTCGATCTGGGACTTGATGTCCGCCTGGAGCTGATTCACGATCTCAGCTTCACTGCGTCGATCGGCCTGCGCATCCTCCGGCTGGCCGCTGGATTCGGGGCCGGATTCGACCTGAGCCTTCAGCTCTTCGAGCTTGGGGTGCAAGATCAAGGCCCACCCCTTGCCATAGCGGGACTGGAAGATGTCGACATCCACCAGGCCCCTGAGCTTCTTCCTGAGCCGGCAGGCGACGTTGTCCACCCGATTGCTCGTGGGTCCACCCATCAGCGTTTGGATCTCCTCGCGGGAGACGGGGGCGCCCGATGCTCCTGCCAGGGCGGCGATGAACGCCACCTCGGCGGGGGTCAGCTTCGCGGCCTTGGTCCCGCTTGAGGCGATGCCTTCGTGAAGGCAGACGAACAGCCCGCCAGGGAAACACAGTCCAGAGGTCATCTTCGCCCCTTCAGGCATGAACCAGAGAATCAGGGTGGGATCTGCGCCCATGCGCAAATTCGCATGCCCGGACGAACCAGGCCACAAATTCGCGGTCGCGCAAGATCTTGTGTGCGTTCTCGCGCAGGCTCGCCACCTGCTGGTGGTCGAAGGCCACCGCCAGCGCGGCGCAAGCGATCGTGATCTCCATCCACAGGACGTGGACCGGGGAGCGGGCGACCGGCGGCCGGCCGGCCCTCTCCAGGGTGGAGCGGAGCTCCTCGAGGCGCGCGCCGGCCGCGCGGGCGGCGGTCTCGTTCTGGGTGAGGGACGCGCGCTGCGCGTCGAGCGCAGCGGCGTGGATGGTCTCGGGGGTGATCATGTGCGCCTCCAACGCGAGCACCATATCTGACCAGTAACTACACGTCAAGTCCAAGCCCGCGACGACCTGCTCCGCTGTTGGAGATGCTCAGGAGCGCGACGTTCAGCCGTCTGCCGGGTTCGTCAGAGGGCGATGCCTTGTTGGTGGCGACCCCCTCGAGCTGGGGCCAGGCCTTGACAAGGTGAGCCCATCTCTCCGAGGCGTGCGCCGCAAGCTCCTCTCAGCCCCACGGCAGACCGTGCAGCTCGAGATCGCTCTCGCCCCAGCGCTCGATGACATGACCCGTCATCACTCCTCTCCAGCGGAGCCGTCCAGACCGGCGAGCCGGGCGCAGCGCTCCTCCAGGGATTCGATCTGCTTCAGCAGGGTCTCGATCTCCACGCTCAGCAGCTCCCGCTCCTGCTCATCGGCAGCCAGGCGGGTCTCCACCCGACGGGCCAGCTCATCCCAGCTGTTGGCGACGAGGATGACCTCCTCAAGCTCGCAGCCCGGAGGCGCGAGCTTGGCCGCGAGCCAGGCCCGGAAGGTCCTGGGACAGTCGACGTAGTCGCGGATGCTGTCTGCCTGGCTCATTCGTCATCTCCCGGCTCGCTCAGGAGCATCCACATCTCATGGTTCCCAGTCTTCTGGGCGTCCTCCTTCAGATCGGCCCACCCGATGAAGTGGACCCGGGCGTAGTCCCTCTCGGAGGCGCCTCGACCCCAGGCGTCGAGCTCAACGGCCATCCCGTCCGAGATGTCTGCGCTGTGCATCTTGAGGACGAACAGCGCACCCTGGGGGTGCGACCGAACCAGCCGGACGAGGCTCACGTCCACCTGGAGTCCGATCTCCCTGAGCTCCGGGGTCTCCTCGCGTCCGTAGATGTGCTGGATGCCAGCATGGACGCAGATGGGCGCATACCCCTTGTAGGCCAAGATCTTGGCCAGCAGGGACGCGCGCTGGATGTTGCGCAGGACCTCGTCGTCCGTAGATCCGCGGTAGCGGGCGACGACGTAGGCCGGGGGGCGACCGGGCGAGGGGATCATGCGCTCCCCTCGATGTCGTCGCTCTCTCCGTCCTTGTCCTCGAGGTCTTCGTAGTCGTCCTCGTCGTCCTCGTCGTCGTCCCCGTCGTGGGCCTCCCACTGGAAGTCCTCCTCCTCGTCCGAGGGCTCGTAGTACAGGGCCCGAGGCCTGATCTCAGACAGGAAGCTGACGATCGCATCGACCTGGACCTCAGGGAGGCCCTCTCCGACGGTCCGGTTGGGGTCGAGAGCTCCCGCGAGGGCCAGGTCTCCAACCCGATCGGCGTCGACCCTCAAGATCTTGGCCACGGACAGCCAGACCCACGAGGCGTTGGACCTCTTGAGCGATTCGCCGTACCTGAGCTGGTCCGCCAGCTCGCGGAGCGCGCGGTCAGCGTCATCATAGTTGATGATGGGGGATTCGACCCCCGTCCCCTTCAGGACGCGCCGCAGCAGAACTTGAGACATGCCTCCTCCTCCTTGGGCGCCCTCGCGCCGTGTCTGTTGAGGTTATCCGACGTGGAGTGACCTGTCAAGCCGTTCTGTCCTTCTACTGGGGAGGGTCTCGCAGGGCTCCATCCCAGATAGCCCCTGCAAGATCAAGGTCTTTGGCGCCGCGCAGATCTGCAAGGGTCAGGTCCGTATGGAGAAACTCGGTCCGACAGCAGAAGGTGCCGCGGAGGCTCGCGCCGATGAGGTTCCCGTAGTGGATGGCGCATCCCTCCAGACAGGCGCCATCGAGGTTCGCGCCCATGAGGATGACGTGATGGAGCTTCACGCCCCTCAGGTCCTGCCCCGGGACAGACAATCCCGAGATGTTGGCGCCCAGCAGATCTGCAGACCTGATCGTGCTTGGAGCGAATTCGCGCGATACGAACACTGTGCTTCGCATCACCGCATGATCGAAGTTCGCCCCACTGCAGTCGACGCCGAACCAGCGGGCTTTGCCCAGCCGGCACCAGCTGAAATTCGCTCGAGCAGCTATGCCATCTCGATAAACGCTCTCCTGGAGGTCTGAACCTCGAAGGTTGGCATCGGTGAGATCGAGCCCCGTCAAGTTGACGCGCTTCAGCCCGCACCGAAGCCAGTCAGGCATCTCGTGCTCCCGATGGTGCTGAAGGTGAACCTCCAGCCAACGGCGCATCTCTGCCGGGCCCGCGTGCTCGAGGTTGGGCGCGGGCATCTCGAGCCATTCTTTCAGGTCGGAGCTCATTCGGGCCTCCAGGCACCATCCGTAGCGGTTTCCATCGACGGGAGGACCTCCAGGAACGTGCGCTTCTCTTCGCAGATCTGCACACGGTTTCGGATGACGCCCCCCACAGGGCCCTGCTCCAGGTCCAGGCGGAACGCGCGGCGGAGGATGACCACAGTCAGCCCGTCCACATCCTCGAGGCTCATCTCTTCCTCTCCGATGAGCTCTGCCTTCACAGCGCCGGCCATCTCGCGGGGCGAGCTGCGCGCGCTGAGCGCCTTCGCGATAGAGCTGTCCAGCTGGAACCAGCGCTCGTGAGCCTCGCCTCGGCCCAGAATCTCCATCTGCTCCTGAGCCCAGCGGCGGAGCAGCAGGGTGGACAGCCGGATGGCGCTGTGCGTGTCCCGGAAGTACAGCGCATCAGGGGGAGACCATTCTGAGATGGTGTGGGCGAGGAGGGTGACCGCCGCCTCGCCGGTATTCTCGATCTCGGGGTAGGCGATGCTGACGGTGGAGTCTTGAGACTCCAAGATCTTGCTCTTGCTCTCCATGCGTCACCTCACGATGTTCCTGAAGGTCATTGACACCCTTGGCCGCAAGCCGCGAAGCCTGGACTTGGGCACGCGGTGCTTCCACTTCCGCTGGAATCCAGCGGGCATGACGGCAAGGTCCCCCGGCCCGAGGGTGAACCTGTAGATCTGAGATTGACCCTCGGCGGCCCTGACCTCAAAGAGGCGCGCCTCTCCAAAGGAGAGCGAGGCTACGACCGGGTCGGCTCCGAGCTCTTCCTCGTCATCTGAGTGCCAGTCGACCGAGCTGTTCTCGTCGAGGTACTGGTTCAGCAGGCACAGGTTGAACCTGTGGCCAACGAATTCCGACGCTCGATCTCGGAGCTCAGTGAGCTCTCCCCAAGGCGAGGGCACCAGCCGCTGCCCAGAATATCCGTAGGAGATGCCCTCGTCGGCGAGGACCACCTCCTTGCGAGGCACCAGCACGAATCGTCCTGAGATTCGGATGGTCCGCTGGGCCCAAGGGAGCGCCCGGAAGAGGTCCCACCACCGGGCAGCTTCTTCAGGCGGGAGCCATGCTTTCTCGATCTGCAGGTCGGGCTCCATGGGAGCGCCAAGGAACATGTCCAGCGTTGACATCTTGCCGCCAGGTCGTTTGCGTCAACGACTATCCTGGCTCGGCGGAAAGCGCAAGTTGACTGGCCTACTTTGAGCTCTCCGCTGGAGAGGCCTCAGCCCTTCGGGCTGCGACCTCCACGCCGAAGAGGCAGACCCCAGAGAGCGCGTCCTCTCCGCCGACGGACAGGGCCTCCTGCCAGCAGGAGTCTCCCAGCTCGACCCCCATCGCAGCGGAGATTGAGGCCATCGAGACCTTCATGGCCTCCTCCATGCTGTTGATGAACTGCACATGGGGCACACCAAGGACGCGGCAGATCTTGACGAGCTTGTTCAGATCTGGCCAGAGCAGCCCTTTCTCGACCCTGGAGATCGTGGACTGAGACTCCCCGATCTGATCGGCGAGGCCGTACTGGGACATGCCCTTCTTCCCCCGAAGTCGCGCGATGGAGTGACCCAGCGTCACCGCGCGGGCCAGCTCTTCTGCATCCATCCCCCCTCCCTTGGCGCTCAGCGCCGGACCTTCAAGATCTGCTGCAGCGCGCCCTCAAGGTCGCGCGTCTTGACACGGCGCCGGACCATCCCGTCGCTCATCATGCTGACCTTGACGGCTCCGTCGATCACGTCGAACCAGGCCTGCCCGTGCTCGAACATGATCGTGAAGCCCTCCCCGTCTCTGGAGATCGAACCAGGCCCGAACCCCCGAAGCTCAACCTCCCGGTAGGCCTTCACCGGGCCTGGAGCCACTGGGGCCGCAGAGGCCTCCACCCGGCCGGTTCCGCCGCAGAGGAAGCAGCGGCCGCCCGCGTAGTGGCTGAACGCTCGAATCTGCCCAGTCCCGCCGCACCTGGGACACTCCACGTTGGCGCTCCCCGAGGGGGCGCTGGCTCCAGCCAGCTCGATGCCAAGCGCTTCTGCCGCGTCCGCCACCAGCCCCGGCGGAGACGGAATCCCTCGAGCGATGGCCGCGCGCCGCACCGCGGCGTCTCCCGCGGCCGGTCGTAGCAGCTGGACACCGGAGAGGCGCTCGCGGGCCTGGAAGGCCCGGACGAGGCCCTCGCTCGAGGTGAACAACCCATCGGCGTCGAGGAACCTCTCGGGTTCGATCTCGAAGGCGACGTGTTCGATCTCCATCAGGCTCGGGCCACGGCACAAGGCCACGAGGCGCCCGCCAGGCAAGACCTGGGCCAGAGCCTCCGCGAGGGCGAGGCAGCCGCCAGCCGACCAGGTGGACCCCTGGGTCTCACGGTAGCGATCGAGCAGCAGCACCGCCTCGTGGGAGCCAGCCCAGGCGACGACGGCGGCCCCAGCCACCTCCGCTGAGGGCCGCGCCGAGGCGGAGCCCTTGAGGGCCCCGAAGCCGACGAGCGCCAGCACGGCCGCGGCGCCGATGGATAGAATGTCTCCACTGTCTGTCACTTCGGCTCCTCAAGCTCGTAGATCCTGCTGGTGACGGCCTCGCCGAGGCCGCGGAGGAAGGGCTGAATCCAGCGCAGCTCGCGCGGTCCGTGCTTGCGGGCGGGCCGCCTCCAGTGGCCGCGCACCCAGTGGCGGCGAAGAGGGCGGCGAGCATCGGTGGAGGAGGCAGGCGCCTCATCAAGGCCCGCGCCTTCTTCGATCTGCCGGCCGAGCCAGGTGGTGACGGCCCCGCTGGGGAGCGAGCGCAGCTGCTCCTCGGCCTTCTTCTTCTTGGCCGGGTTCTTCGTGCGGCGCACCCGCGCCTCGAGCTCCCCTCGCTCGTCCTTCTCTCGCACCATCCGCGCGTCCAAGGACAGGTCGCGCCTGTCGCTCTGGAGGTACAAGATCGAACCGAGCACGATCTTCAGGACGTTCACCCGGGCCTCCGCGGTCGCCTTCACCGCGACGCTGGGCCAGCCCTCGTCAGAGACGAACCGCTGCCAGCGATCCAGGATGTGGCTCTCGATGCCTCGAGGGTCCGCGACGGCGTCCTCGATGTTGAAGATGATGTACGAGTCGTTGCCGCCGCCGGAGAGGTCGCCTCGCTCGAGCTCCGTCATGCTCGGAGAGATGCCGTGGTGGGCCATCAACAGCTCCGCCTTGATCGGAGCGGAGATGAGCAGGGCCATGTGGCCCGGCATGTACTCGGTGTCGACCATGACGCCGCGGACATGGCTGAACGTGTCGTAGGTGCCCCAGATCTTGTCGCTGCACTCCGGCAGCGCGATGTAGAAGGCCGGGTAGGGCACCCGCAGCATCCATGCCTCCATCTCGGAGGGCAGGGCCGTCTCCCTGAACATCTCCTGGAGGCGGGGGCCCACCGCGAAGCTCTGCTGCCCGTGGACGACATAGTCCACAAGCGATCGGAACATCAGGGAGTTCACCATCTCCCGGGCGAGCTGTTCGATCTCGAAGCGGCCCCTGCCGACAAAGAGGTGCGAATCCCTGACCATGGCCTCCATGATGGAGACCGCCCCCTCGGGGTCAGGGCCCTGTTGCAGGGCAGCCGCCTGCAGCACCAGCCGCCTCAGCCGCGCAGGCTGGCTGTCGAAGAACAGGTGCGGCCGCTCGATGGCCTCCACGGGCCTCGGCGCCGTGGCGCCACCCTGGGCTGGCGCGTTCGATCCCCGGCTGCCCTTCAGCCCGGCCGCCACAGCCAGCGCCGTGGCGGCGCCGAGGGCGACGTGTGCTCCATTCATGGACTCTCCTTTGATGCGCATCCTGCATAGCGCAGAGGAGCGTGGCTGTCAAGCAGAAGTTTACTCGACCACCCCGAGCACGACCAGGCTCTCGGGCCGGAACCTGGCTTCGCACTCGTTGGGCACGATATCGGCGGCCCTGCCCTTCGCCGCGAGCGCCAAGATCTGGACCTCGTAGGGGTCCATCTTCGCCATAAAGGTCGCCGGCTCTGTGAATCCGAACGTCTGGGTGCAGTCCGTATCCTCATCGCTCAGGTGCTTGCTCGCCTCCAAGATCTGCTGCTCGATCTTCTGAATCAGCTCGTACCCAGCGCTGCGGTGCCTCCACTCCTCTTCGATCTCCTT
>Ga0007787_10000348_pt1 | contig 14261 bp, 16 predicted proteins | sample LauGreFa1BDMLBSN_2_FD_59500 | JGI IMG/M metagenome (GOLD analysis project Ga0007787, IMG submission 59500) | Freshwater lake microbial communities from Lake Michigan, USA - Fa13.BD.MLB.SN | ecosystem: Environmental > Aquatic > Freshwater > Lake | place: Lake Michigan, USA | collected 2013-09-23 | reverse complement strand
AAATAATTTACAATTTCGAAAAGTATTTTGCTAACACTATGCGGCTTGGATGCATTGCGCATAATAGTACTTATTTTTTTTTGTTTGTTGTTGTTTAAGTGTGAGCCCGCGCCTAACTCGGTTATATTAATTTTGGTGTGGTTGTAATGTAATTGTTGTTTGGTTTTTTGGATTAAACTAAAACAGTAATAATCTTTTTTGGAACGAATTACATCGTTTAAAAAATCGAATACAAACGGACTGTGAATGGAGTATCTGGATTTGGATTGAATAAGATATTTAAAAAATCGAAATACCATTTGAAGTAACTTACTCATACAAAGATTGAATAAATGAAGAGTTGTTTTTAATTTCTTTAATAACAATACGAATGATGGTATAAAAAGGAATTGCCAATATCATTCCGCCAATGCCAAACATATTTCCGGCAATTAAAATCACTAAAAATATCTCTAAAGGATGCGCACTAATGCTGTTGGAGTAAATAATGGGTTGTAATAAAATATTATCGATGAGTTGGGCAACTACAAAAACTAAAGTTACCTTGCCAATTAAGGGTAAAAGTTGGGAGCTAAAATCTAAACCATAATTAGTGGCAACGGTAAAAATTATACCTATTAAGGCGCCTAAAATTGGGCCTACATAGGGTATGATATTTAATACTGCAGCAAACAAAGCAATTAAAGCAAAATATGGTGCGCCAACAATCCATAATCCTATAAATATTAGTAAAAAAACTATAGCTACTTCTACGCTAATACCTATAAAATATTTAGTTAGTTTTTGTTTAATTTGAGGTTGGATTTCTTGCCAAAGTTTTTGATATTTTTTGGGTATAATACTTAAAAATCCGTTAATAATTAATTCGCCATCTTTTAAAAAGAAAAATGTGATAAAAGAAATGGCAAAAAATGCCACAAAAATGTTGCCTGTTAAGCTGGTAATTGTACTTATAATATTACTAAAATCGCCTAAATTTACAACCGAACTTATTTTGTTTTGTACATATTCTGTAGCATTAATTTTTTCACCAGTTATATCTAAAATTGTGCTTTCAATTTTAACCACTATAGGTTGTATGGATTTCATGGTTTCGGTAGGGTTAAATTCGGCTAAAGTAAGAGCTTGTTTGTAAACTAACGGACTTAAAACCAAAACAATAGAAATTATTATTGTGTAGTAAGTTAATAAGGTTATAACAGATGCTAAAGTTTTAGAAATTACAAAGTTTTTGATTTTTATTTTTTGTAAAATTGTTATCAAAGGTTTGCCAATAACCGATAGTATAAAACCAATACCTAGATACAATAAAACACTTTGCAAAACAAAATAACTTGCAATTAAAATTAAAACGGTAATGATAGCTATCCAAAAATTTGTATTCATTTTATTGATTTTCAAGATGTCTTTTTAGTGCAAGCAAATCTTTTTTAATTTCGATACTGCTTTTTTCTTTTGTTTTTTGTGCAAATAATTTAGCAATAGGGTTCCAACCTAAATCCCAAATTTGTTGATATTTTACCAAAGTTAAATCTTTGGCGTTTTGTATTGAAATTTTAAAAGTGGCTTTGTGTTGTTGGTTAACTAAATATCTTATTTGGATGTTGTTGGGAATGGATTTTACCTCTAAATCATAATTTTCATTGTTCATTTTAAAGGAAATAATATTGTTGTTTTGATTTAAAATTTCTTTGTTTTCGTTTAAACTTTTAATCCAAATACTTAAATTTTGTGGGTTTTGTAAAAAATTATTTACTTCCTGGGTATTTTTGTGAATTACAATTTCCTCCTCGATTAAGTGCTCCTGTGCAATAAAAAAATTAATTGAAAACAAGGCTAAAATAGCTAAGGTTAAACCTATAATTACGCCAATGATATGGGATTTCATTTTAATTTAATTTTAAATTTATTGGATTTTACGAATCACAAATCTAGGAAATTGTTTTGTTTTAATCATTAACATCTTTATTTTAATTAAAAGCCATTAAAGTATCGAGGTTATTTAACTTAAAAATACTATATTCGCAACGTTTAAAAAATAATTTAAATTTTTACTAAATGAACTTTGATATTGTAGTTATAGGAAGTGGTCCTGGTGGTTATGTTGCAGCTATTAGAGCCGCGCAATTAGGTTTTAAAACTGCTATTGTGGAAAAAGCCGAGTTAGGTGGTATTTGTTTAAACTGGGGGTGTATTCCTACTAAAGCGTTGTTAAAAAGCGCTAATGTTTTTGAATACATTAACCATGCTGCAGATTACGGAATTAATGTTAAAGAGGCTAGTGTGGATTTTAAAGGAATGATTTCCAGAAGTAGAGGGGTGGCTGATGGTATGAGCAAAGGAATTCAGTTTTTGATGAAAAAAAATAAAATTGAAGTAATTTTTGGTGAAGCTAAAATTGCTCCAAATAAAAAAATTAAGGTTACTGCTAAGGATGGTTCAACGCAGGAAATTTCTGCTAAAAATATTATTATTTCAACAGGTTCGCGTTCGCGTAACTTGCCAAATTTACCACAAGATGGTAAAAAAATTATTGGTTATAGGGAAGCAATGACTTTACCGGAACAGCCTAAAAGATTGTTGGTTGTGGGCTCGGGTGCAATTGGGGTAGAGTTTGCTTATTTTTACAACTCGATTGGTACACAGGTAACTATAGTGGAATATTTGCCAAACATAGTTCCTAACGAGGATGTTGATGTTTCTGTAGCTTTGGAAAAAAACTTTAAAAAAGCTGGTATTAATATTTTAACCAATGCATCTGTAGAATCTGTAGATACTTCGGGTAAAGCTTGTGTGGTAAAAGTTAAAACTGCTAAAGGTATGGAAGAAATTGAAGCGGATGTGGTTTTATCGGCGGTTGGTATCCAAGCTAATATCGAAAATATTGGTTTAGAAGAAGTAGGTATTGTGGTGGATAAAGGACGTATATTAGTAGATGAATTTTATCAAACCAATATTCCTGGTTATTTTGCGATTGGGGATGTAGTTCCAGGTCCAGCTTTAGCGCATGTAGCTTCTGCTGAAGGAATTACTTGTGTAGAAAAAATTGCGGGTTTACATGTGGAGCCAATTGATTATGGAAATATTCCTGGTTGTACGTATTGTTCGCCAGAAATTGCATCGGTTGGATTAACGGAGGCTAAGGCGATTGCTGCAGGTTACGATGTAAAAGTAGGTAAATTTCCTTTCTCGGCTTCGGGTAAAGCTAGTGCAGCTGGACATAAAGATGGTTTTGTAAAGGTAATTTACGATGCTAAATATGGCGAGTGGTTGGGTGCACACATGATTGGTGCTAATGTTACCGAAATGATTGCAGAAGTGGTGGCAGCTCGTAAGTTAGAAACAACGGGTCATGAAATATTAAAAACCATTCATCCTCACCCTACAATGAGTGAAGCTGTTATGGAAGCAACTGCTGCTGCTTACGATGAGGTTATACATTTATAATTATATATAATCCAATTTTTAAAACAGGATTTAGCCTATGGTTAAATCCTGTTTTTTTTAGTTAATATTTGTTGATAGTAATTTTTAATTTTAATCAAATAAGTATCTTTAGTACTTTACAATTGTTATGCGATTTGGTATTTTTTTGAGCTTAAGTTTTTTATATCACCTAAGTTTTTCTCAAATTGGGGATACATCCATAACGCCTTTTGCTTACAGATGGAATAACGAAAATGTATTTACAATTTATTATGCCGATACTTTACAAAATCCTGCGCCAAATTATTTAGGCGAAATTTTAAATGTAAACTTAGATATTTTAAAATTAGCTCAAGAAGTAGTACATACCAATAACGGAGATTTTTATCGATTTTGGATAAAAGTTGAAAACGCTCAACAAATCAATTTGTTTTTTAGCAGTATCCAATGGAGTTTTAAAGATTATTTACATATTGTTTTGCCCGAATTAAACCAATTTATAGGTGCTTTTAGTTCTAAATATCCTTTAAAACATACAACATTATTTCCTACAAATATTGTAATTATCGAGTATTTTAAACATCGTTCATCTTCAATCTCATCTGTAATGCTTAAAAATATAGGTGTAAATAATAAAAGTTCAGGTTCGTGTATGGTAAATGTAAGATGTGCTGAGGGTGAAAACTGGACTAAACAAAAAAATGGTGTTGCTAGGATGTTAATTCCTGTAGGAAATTCAATGTATACCTGTTCAGGAACTTTAGTGAACAATACCTTACAAGATAAAAAACCGTTTTTTTTAACAGCAAATCATTGTATAGAGTCGTTGAATTCTTCTGATTTTGAAGATATAATTTTTGATTTTAATTATGAAAAAATAACATGTAATTCCAGTATTAACGCACAATATCAAACACTTGTGGGTTCAAATTTAATAGCCACTTCGCCCTCTTTAAATGGAAGCGATTTTGCTTTGTTGTTACTGCAAGATACTGTGCCAAGTTTTTTTAATCCTTATTTTAATGGTTGGAATAATATGGAGATGGAAAATAATAGTGGGGTTTCTATTCATCATCCTCAAGGTGATGTAAAAAAGATATCAACTTATACATCTAAAATTTCATCTGTTACCATAAACGACGGTATAAATAATGCATTTTGGCGAGTAAATTGGACCAGAACAACCAATGGGTTTGGAGTTACAGAACCAGGTAGTTCTGGTTCTCCATTATTTAATTCGGATGGTTTAGTAATAGGTTCTTTATCCGGAGGAACGGCTCAATGTGAAAATTTAAATGGATTTGATGCTTACGGAAAATTTGCATATTTCTGGGATAAATCTGGTTTTAGCAATGATAAAAGATTAGATAATTGGTTGGATCCAACTAATACTGGAGTTAAATTTTTACAAGGCTTATCCTATGATTTTATTACTGTACCGGATACCATTTATACTGGCGCAAGTTTTACGGTTCGCACAATTTTACCTACAAATTCATGGGGTTCAATTTTAAACGGACAACAATTTGAAATTGAAATTGAAAACAATGCTAAAGATTTGTATAAAGTTGATTTGGTTGAGGTTGCATCAGGTAAGGTAATTTATCAAAATACTATTGATGTTTTTTTATATAATGCTTTGGATATCGAGTTGGAAACAAGGGTATCTCAGGGTGTTTATTTATTAAGGGTTTACAACAATAAAGAATTGTTTAGAAAAAAAATCATCATTCAAATTAACTAAAATGGATAATTGTATTGTTTTTAGTTTACCAAAATCTAATGTATTTTTTCGTTTTATAATTGGGGAAGGGGATAGTTTTTTCGATTTTATTTCTTTTGAAAATCAAGCATCTCCAGTTTCATTTAAAGGGACTATTCAACAGGTTTATTTACATGATTTACAAATGAACTGGTGTGCAAATAAAACAGATGTAAAATCCACAGATTTTTATGATTATGAAAATGCATTTTTTCAAATTCAAAACCAAATTAAATTGGGTGTAGTTTCTAAAGTAATTTTGTCTAAAATATCAGTTAAAGATGTTCATTTAGATTTTTCCCAAATAAAGAATATTTTATTGAGATTAAGAGATAAAAATCCTAATGCGTTTATCTATTTTTTTTCAACTGAAAATTCTGGAACATGGATAGGCGCTAGTCCGGAGTTACTCATTAAAAAACAAAATCAAACGGCGCAAACAATAGCCTTAGCAGGAACTAAGTTTTTGTTAAATGAAAAGTGGACAAATAAAGAATTTGAGGAACAAAAAATTGTAGCGGATTATATTGTTGGAATTTTAAAAAAATATCAATTGGATTTTATACAATCCAATTTAGAAACTTTACAATCTGGAGCAATTTATCACTTAGCCAATACCTTTAAAATTGATAATTTCGATGATGGTTTGTTGCAATGTTTTTTAAAAGATTTTCATCCTACTCCTGCAATTTCGGGATTTCCAAAACAAAATAGTATTGAAGTGATAAAATCTGTGGAAAAACATTTAAGACGTTATTATTGTGGGTATATAGGCGTTAAAATTAATCAGGATATATATTATTTTATTAACCTTAGATGTGCCGAATTTTTTCAAAATAAAGTTGTAGCCTATTCGGGCGGAGGAATAACATCCGATTCGGTTTGCGAAAAGGAATGGATGGAATGCAATAAAAAAAGTGAAGCAATATTATCTGTTTTGTGATATTTGTGCACAAAAATTTTTTTTAAAAAACATAATATTTAACTTAGCATACTTTACTGCAAAAAATTAAACATAATGACTGCAATTGATTTAAATAATTTACAAGAACCTTTAAATTTAAAGGATGTTATTGATATTTTAATTTTACACCCCGATTTAACTTCTAAATCATGGGTAATGAATAAGTTAAATCCAAATTTTGGTAAAAATCCAACTAGTGATGCAGGTATTTCTCCAATTTCGGGAACAGAAAAAGGAATTGCGATTGCTACGGCTGGAAATATTAAATTTTTAGAATCGGACCCAGAAAAAGGCGCAATGATTGCAGTTGCAGAAGCTTTACGTAAAATTGTTTGCTCGGGCGCGCGACCTTTAGCTATAAGTGCTGATTTAAATTTTGGGAATATTCAGGATGAGGGTGTTAAAAAAACATTTTTATCGGCAATTGAAGGAATCCAAAAAGCAGCAACTGTTTTAAAAGTTTCGATAAATAGCAACGATTTGGTTTTTGATCAACGTAAAGAAATATCTGGAAATGCGGTAACTATTGCTGCAACGGGAGTTTTAGATAATTTACGTACGCAAATTGATATACCTTTTAAAACAAAAGGCGATTTAATTTTTATGGTGGGTAAAGGACAAAATGATATTAGTTGTTCTAATTATTTACAGGCTTATCATGGTGTACAAAATGCTCCAGCTCCTTTTTTAGATTTGGATAACGAATTAAAAACGCATCAAGCTTTGCGAGATTTAATTGCTTCGGGTGTTGTTAAAAGTTGCCATAGTGTTGCAAACGGCGGTTTGTTTATGTCTTTATTCGAAATGTGTTTACATAATCAGTTAGGTTTTGATATTACTTTACCTATAGAGTTTAGAAGAGATGCCTTTTTATTTGGTGAATCGCAATCGAGAGCGGTAATAAGCATTAGCGAAGATGATTTAGATTTGTTTTTAGATTTGTTAGCTAAGGAAAATGCTCCTGCATTAATGTTAGGACATGTAACAAAAGGTGAAATGCGAATTGATAATGAAAGCTATGGTTTTATCGACGAGATTATTCAGGAATATAATTTAGCTTTACCCGAAATTTTAAATTCGTAATGGAATATAAAAAAGTTGCGGATTCGGAGGTTGTTTTAACTGAGTTGATGATTCCTTCTTATGCAAATTTTGGAGGAAAAGTGCATGGCGGGATAATTTTATCTTTAATGGATAAAGTGGCTTATGTTTGTGCCTCTAAACATACAGGAATGTATTGTGTTACGGTAAATGTTAGTGGTGTTTCGTTTATGGCACCGGTGGAGGTGGGTGATTTGGTTTCTTTATATGCATCCGTTAATTATGTTGGCAAAACTTCTTTAACGGTAGGAATTAAGGTGGTTACTGAAAATTTCACTAAAAAAACGATTAAACATACCAATACTTCTTATTTTACTTTTGTAGCGATGGGTGAGGAGGGTAAACCAACAATAGTACCTGGTTTGCAAATTGAAAATGAAGTTGAATTGCGGCGATTTGTAGAAGGTAAGTTAAGGAAGGAATTTAGTGTTAAAAACAATCAGGAGTTTGATAGAATAAAATTGGCTTACGATAACCAAGAAAGAATGGAGATTTTAAAAAATGATAATTGTTTAATCAGCTTAGTTTAAATCATGTTTAAATATTTATCAATTGTTTTTAGTTTTGTTTTTTTTGTTTCTTGCGAAAAAGAACAAGATAATATGAGTGATAGTAGAAACCGATTTTTAGGTGAATGGGTGGTTACGGAAGGAACGGGCGATAATATGTTGAGTTTTGATGTTGAGGTAAAAAAAGATTTAAACGATGAAGCATTCATTTTGATTTATAATTTTCATGATATCGGAGAAGATTTGTTTGTTAAAGTAAAAGTTAGCACTGTTGCATCTAAATCATTAATTTTAGATGCTCAACAAGTAGAAAGTTATTATTTTGAAAACGGTTCAGGAAGTTTACAATCGGATAATACAATCGATTTTAATTTTAAATTTGATGATGGTAATGGCAATGAAAATATTGTGGCGAAATTTAATAGATAATTATGTTTAAAGGTTTAGTTTTTAGTGTTTTAATTTTTATTTCATCATTTCTTTTTGGGCAATCTAAAATAATTGGAGAAGAACTGAAGTTGGTTTTTTCGGAGTATTTTGTAGACCCTAGTGATAATTTTCCTAGAACAGGAAAAGCTGATGCTAAATTTTGGGCAACATATGGTGATGGATATTATTATATGGAGCATAAAATTAATGGTTATACTGCAATTATGGCAAAACAGCCTAAAACTAATCTAGATTTTGCTATAAAATGTAAATTAATGTTAGGTCCATCTAACGATATAAATCAAAGTGTTGGAGTTTTGTTTGCAATGACAAATGGAGGAAAAAATGCTTTGGTTTTTGAGTTTAACCGTAAAAAACAATTTAGGGTTAGAGACTTGCAAGGAAATATGATTTCGGATTCGTGGGTTAAGTCTAAATTTTTAAAACCTGCTGAGATATATCAAAAAATTGAAATTAAATGTTTTAATAAGTATTATGAAATTTATGTTAATGATAAACAGGTGTTTACGTTTACTGATGAAAGATTTGAAGGAGGTAGATATGGGGTAATTATTGGACCGTTGTCTTTGGCAAAATTAAATTATTTTAATGTATATGATTTAACTATTCCGGGTCGTCCGTCCACTATCCCTACTAAAAAATTAATTGATCGTATTGATTCCTTAGAAAAACAAAACGAGAGTTTAAGAAAAGAACTTATTGAGAAAAAATTTAAAACAAAAGATCAGTCTTTTGTGGAAGTTGTAAATACTTTGGAAAAAAAAGTAGAAAGTTTAAATACCGAAAATAATAATCTAAAACAGTTGCTAAATGAATCCGAAAATAATATAAGTAATATAACTTCAGGCGAAATTAAATCAGATAATAATTTGATTACAATTACCAAAGAAAGGGACGAACTAAAGATAAAATTAGAAGAAGCTTTACAACAAATTCAAAGAATTAATGGGCAAAATTTATTAAGTGATGAAGATAAAAAAATAAATATGCCAACGAAAAATATAAACGAAGAACAAATTGAGGAAAAAATTTCTGAAAATAAATCTTTAGATAATGATAAAGTTATTGATTCGCAAGAGAATTACTTTCCTGCAATTGATGAATTAAAAATTCCTGTAAAAAAATCTTCCATTAAACAGTAAAAATAAAGTATGTCTGTACATTTTAAACAAATTTCAAGAGTTACTACAAATACTCTTCAGGAAATGAAAAAAGTGAAACATAAAATAGCTATGTTAACAGCTTATGATTTTACTATGGCAAAAATTTTAGATGCAGGAGGAGTAGATGTTTTGTTGGTGGGTGATTCGGCATCTAATGTTATGGCAGGGCACGAAACTACTTTGCCTATAACTTTGGAGCAAATGATTTATCATGCTTCAAGTGTTGTTAGAGGTGCGCATAGAGCTTTGGTTGTAGTGGATTTACCTTTTGGTTCGTATCAAGGTAATTCAAAAGAGGCGTTAAATTCTGCTATCCGAATCATGAAAGAATCTGGAGCACATGGTGTTAAGTTGGAGGGAGGTATTGAAATTTTAGAATCTATTACACGTATTTTAACTGCAGGTATTCCTGTTATGGGGCATTTGGGTTTAACTCCTCAATCCATCTATAAATTTGGAACTTATACAGTGAGAGCTAAAGAAGAGAGAGAAGCAGCAAAATTAATTGAAGATGCTTTAGCTTTGGAAAATGCTGGTGTTTTTGCTATTGTATTAGAAAAAGTGCCTGCTACATTAGCAAAAAAAGTAGCGGACTCGGTTAATGTTCCAGTAATCGGTATTGGTGCAGGTGGTGGTGTGGATGGACAAGTTTTGGTTTCGCATGATATGTTTGGAATGAATCAATCTTTTTCGCCAAGATTTTTAAGACGTTATGCTGATTTATATTCTGTTATGAAAGAATCTGTGGAGAATTATTGTAAAGATGTTAAATCCTCAGATTTTCCTAATGATAAAGAGCAATATTAAGAATGATTGAAGTTTTATTTGAGGATAACCATATTATTGCTGTTAATAAACAATCTGGCGATATTGTTCAGGGCGATAAAACGGGCGATAAAACATTGGGTGAAAAAGTTGCAGTTTTTTTAAAAGAAAAATACAATAAACCAGGAAATGTTTTTGTAGGTGTAACGCACAGAATTGATCGCCCTGTAACAGGGGTGGTTTTGTTTGCTAAAACTAGTAAGGCTTTGGCGAGATTAAACGAAATGTTTCAATCTAAAAATTTGCAAAAAACTTATTGGGCTTTAGTAACGGGAGAACCTGAAGAAAAATCGGCTGTATTAACGCATTATCTAATTAAGGATGCTAAAATAAACAAGTCGGTTGCTTTAAATCATGAACGCGCTGGTGCTAAAAAATCTGTTTTAAGTTATGCAATGTTGGAGGGTAGGTATAAGTTTCCATTATTGGAAGTAAAGCCAATTACAGGAAGATCGCATCAAATTAGAGCACAGTTGAGTAAAATTAGATGTGCAATAGTTGGAGATTTAAAATATGGTGCAAGGCATCCTAATAGTAATCAGTCAATTTGTTTACATGCTAAAAAAATCGAATTCATTCATCCAATAACAAAGGAAAATACTATAATTGAAGCTCCTTTGCCTGTAATTTGGAATGATTTCCTCATTAAATAAGTTAATTATATGAACAAAGAGAGTTTATCTCAATTATTAAAATCAGAAATTAGAAATATTCCTGATTTTCCAAAAAAAGGAATTCAATTTAAAGATATTACTTCTGTTTTACATAATCCGCAATTAAATAAAATGGTTTTGGAATGTTTGGTTCAGGATTGTACATCTTTGAAAATTGATGTTGTAGTTGGTTTAGAAAGTAGAGGTTTTTTATATGGAAATGCTTTAGCAATTGCATTAGGGGTTCCCTTTGTGCCGATTAGAAAAAAAGGAAAATTACCTTTTCATACCATTTCAGAAAAATACGAATTGGAATATAAAAAATCCGAAATAGAGATTCATATAGATGCCATTAAAAATGGTCAAAATGTGTTAATTCACGATGATTTATTAGCTACAGGAGGAACTGCTGAAGCAACTGCGAAATTGATTAATAAATTAGGTGGTAATGTTGTGGGTTTTTCATTTGTTGTAGCATTAGGATTTTTAAAAGGTGAGCAAAAGCTTAAAGAATATTCTGATTATGTTGATTCTTTAGTTGTTTTTGATTAATTATAACTTTTGTTTTTTGCTTCCGTATTCCATCTTGTTAATCCTTAATAATTGTCGGTTATGAATCTAGATCAAAATGAAAATCAACTAATGATTGCGGAAATGTTGAAATCGTTTGCGCAACAACATATAAAACCTTATTTAAATGAATGGGATGAAAAACAAGTTTTTCCGGTTGATGTTTTTAGGAAATTAGGAGAGCTAGGTGTAATGGGCGTTTTAGTGCCTCAAAAATATGGAGGGGCTGGATTTAGTTATTACGAATATGTTACATCTATAGTAGAAATCGCTAAGGTTTGTGGTGGTGTTGGCTTATCTGTTGCTGCACACAATTCATTGGGATTAAATCACATTTTGCAATTTGGAAATGAGGAGCAAAAAAATAAATATATTCCCAAATTAGCAAAAGGCGAACATATAGCAGCATGGGGATTAACGGAACCAAACACAGGGAGTGATGCTGGTAATATGCAAACTACGGCTAAAAAAGTAGGGGATAATTGGGTTTTAAATGGTACAAAAAATTTTATCACGCATGGTTTGTCGGGTGATGTTGCTGTTGTAATAGCTAGAACAGGTGAGCCTAGATCAAAAAATAACTCAACTGCATTTATTGTTGAACGCGGATTTAAAGGTTTTAGAGGAGGTAAAAAAGAAGATAAATTAGGAATGCGTTGTAGTGAAACTGCAGAAATGATTTTTGAAGATTGTGTGATTTCTGATGCGCAAAGATTAGGAGAGGTTGGGGAAGGTTTTAAACAAGCTTTAGCTATTTTGGATGGGGGAAGAATTTCAATTGCTGCATTGTCATTGGGTATTGCTAAAGGAGCTTTTGAATTTGCTTTAAAGTATAGCAAGGAAAGAGAGCAGTTTGGTAAACCTATATCTTCTTTTCAGGGAATTTCATTTAAATTAGCTGAAATGGCTACTAAAATTGAGGCTGCAGAATTATTGATTAATAATGCGGTATTTAGAAAAACTCATGGATTTAAGTTAACCAAAGAATCTGCAATGGCTAAATATTATGCTTCTGAAGTTGCGGTTGAGGTTTCTACTGATGCTGTTCAAATTTTAGGTGGTTACGGATACTTGAAAGATTTTCCAGTTGAAAAATTTTATCGAGATTCTAAATTATGTACAATTGGTGAAGGAACAACAGAAATTCAAAAGTTAGTAATTTCTCGTGAAATTTTAGGTTAAAAATTTGTTTTAAATAAAAATGCATTTTATATTTGCAATCCATTTTAAAAATACGATATGTTAGTTATACAAGTTAAAGAAGGCGATAATATTGAAAGAGCTTTAAAAAAGTACAAAAGAAAGTTTGAAAAAACTAAAACTTTAAGAGAATTAAGAGATAGACAATATCATATTAAGCCTACTGTAATTAATCGTGAAATTTCTAAAAAAGCGGTTTATGTAGAAAAATTAAAAAAATCGTTAGAAGGTAACGATTAATTATAATAATATTTTTATCTTAGGGTTAAAGTGTAAATACTTTAACCCTTTTTTTGTTTATGTATATCGATGATTTTGTAAAGTATCTAAGCTTAGAAAAAAGGTTTTCTTTACATACTGTTCAGGCTTACAAAAACGATTTGCTTGAATTCGAAAATTTTATTTTTCAAAATTTTCAAGTTAAATTAGTTGATAGTAATCACGTTTTAATTCGGTCGTGGGTTGTTTCTTTGATGGAAAATGGAATTTCCCCTAGATCGGTGAGAAGAAAAATATCTGTTCTCTCAGGATTTTATAAATACTTAATTATTCGTAATGTTTTAAGTATCTCACCTGTGGATAAAGTTCCATTGCCTAAGGTGCCAAAAAAATTACCTGTTTTTGTTGAGGAAAGTAATATGGATTTTCTTTTCGATTCAAGTTTATTTACCGAGGATGAAATTGGAGTAAGAGATAAAGCGGTTGTTTTGTTAATTTATCATACAGGAATAAGGCTTTCAGAATTGATTTCTATTAGGATGTTTGGCTTGGATTTGTTAAAAAATACGGTAAAAGTTTTAGGTAAAAGAAATAAAGAAAGAATTTTACCGTTTTCGAATGAATTAAATGAAACATTAAAATTGTACCTATCGTATCGAAAGATATATGAGAGTGAATATTTATTTGTTACGCCAAAAGGTGAAAAGATGTATCCAAAGTTAGTGTATCGTATAGTTAATAATTATTTATCGCAAGTTTCTTCGTTAAATAAAACTAGTCCGCATGTGCTCAGGCATACTTTTGCAACTCATTTGTTAAATAATGGCGCTGATTTAAATTCTATTAAAGAATTATTAGGGCATGCTAATTTATCGGCTACACAAATTTATACACACAATTCTCTAGAGAAAATTAAATCAATTTATAAACAAGCTCATCCAAGGGCGTAAATTTTATGGTTATGAAAGTGAAAATTAGTTCCGTGCATTTTGATGCTGATCAAAAGTTGTTGAATTTTATTGAAGAAAAGGTTGGGAAATTAGAAACTTTTTATGATAAAATTATAGATAGTTCAGTAGTTCTTAAAATTGATAAGTCTTCTGATAAGGAAAACAAACTTGCAGAGATAAAACTCTCTGTGCCAGGAAAAGATTTATTTGCTAAAAAACAATGTAAAACTTTTGAAGAAGCTGTTGATGAGGCTGTTGAGGCTCTTAGAAGGCAAGTAAGAAAGCAAAAAACTAAAGAAAATGCAATTGAGTAAAAAAAAATTCATTTTTTATTTTTTTAATTCAAAAAAAACTCCTTACATTTGCAGACCCTTTGAACAAGGGTCTTTTTTATGCTTAAAATTGCCGGTGTAGCTCAGTTGGCCAGAGCAGCTGATTTGTAATCAGCTGGTCGGGGGTTCGAATCCCT
>Ga0007787_10000345_pt1 | contig 14304 bp, 7 predicted proteins | sample LauGreFa1BDMLBSN_2_FD_59500 | JGI IMG/M metagenome (GOLD analysis project Ga0007787, IMG submission 59500) | Freshwater lake microbial communities from Lake Michigan, USA - Fa13.BD.MLB.SN | ecosystem: Environmental > Aquatic > Freshwater > Lake | place: Lake Michigan, USA | collected 2013-09-23 | reverse complement strand
CAATATATGTATTCTCCAATACATTTCCAGATGAAAAAGTGAATGTCATATCTGTATTTTCTATTCTTAAATTAGAATTAGTAAGATAAAGAGCACAACTATTTTCAAAACTTATTTCATTATTCATCCTAGAAATTTTAGTTTCTATAATAGTATTTTTAAATATTAATATACTTGAACAAACATTAATACATCTTATTCCTTCAATTTCAATTTCAACATCATCATCATCTCCATCACCAACAACTAAAGATTGAATTATTATACAATCTATAAATGTAATATTAGAATTCTTAATATTCCATTTATCATTACATTCAAAATAGCAATTTTTAAATACCACTCCATTACAATCTCTAGTATCCAATTCTTTTAATCCTAGAAATCTAATATTTTCAATGATTATATTAGAACAAGAATAACCATGAATGAATGAAACAGTTAAGCTACAATTTCCTATGGAAACAATATCTATAAATTCTTTTAATCTTAATTCATTTTTTCCTTTTCCTTCCCCGTCCTTACAATTATATCCTTCTAAAATTTCTATTATAAATTTAAAATCTTTAGAAGCATTGGAAATACCATGTAATGCCGAAGAAACAGTTCTGTAATGATAATCTTCATCCCCAACTAAAATTCTTCTAGAATTATTAAATTCAATATGAACTAACTTATTATTAACTATAGGTTCCCCACCTCCAAGTTGTTTCAAATTATTACAATGAATATAATAATATATATAATTCATATTAGCAGATTGAATAGTAGAAAATGCACTCACAATACTAACATTTTCTAGGATTATACTATTACATTGAATAAATGTTATGAATTCTCCATTCATATCAACATTATCAGGTTCTTTATCTAAAATAATATATAATAATCCTAATTCAATAATAGTATGATATGTTTTAGTTTCTAAACAATATATTTTAACACCTTCTAAAAATCCTAATCTAATTAAATTTCTAGAATTAGAATTATAAACATCAACTAATTCAAATTTAGTTTTATTTCCATTTCCATTCCTTCTAAATGTAGTTTCTAAATATCTTCCATCTACATCCGCATCCGCATCCTCTAGTAATATATTTGTATTTAATTTACTATTTATCATTTTAAACATTGAATTATTACAAACCATAGATTTCAGTATTTCAGTATTTTCAAATGTTATAATATCCTTTATTTCAATAGGATTACATTTTTTAAGTAATACTGAATTACAATACAGTTTATCTAGCATAATACTACATTGTTCTAAATGTATCATATCAGCTTTAACATTTTGGATAAAATGGCGTTCTCCATAATGTATTGAAATAATATTTTTTCCAGATACTACTTCAAGATTTTCTAGTAATATATCATCATGACAATTAGATTGAATTGAACCTTCTAAAGTTAGATTTGAAATACTAGAATAAGTACCAAGTGTAATGTTAGATTTTAAAAATGTAGTTCTAATGGAATAACCTTTTAATGAAACATAATCAGGTAATATAATTTCAATATCTCTAGCATCATTAGAATATCCTGGAAGTAGTTCTATAATATATTGATTATGTAATTCAGGTATTCCAGAAATGGAAGAAATTGAACCATCTATAATAGTTTCTTTAATGGCTTGTGAAATACTCGTAAAATCGGCTACTTCTGGATATGGAGAAATTCTAATTATATGAGCTTTCTGAAGACTATCACTACCACCTACTGCATTCAAAACTCCAGTTAAAGGATTAATAAATAAATTATTACCTATTTTAATAGTTCCTAATGTAGTAGGTGTAGCTATATCAGAAGTAAGTACACGCCAAGGATTTCCTAAATGATCGGCACCAATTATACGATGCAATCCTTCAAATCTATTAATGATGGAATTATAACGAATGGTTCCATAATGTGTTTCACTACTATCTTCTGTAATAGAAGTAGTATCTCCAACACGTACTGAACGTTTAAATATAACATCTTCATTTGTATATATTGAACTCATTGATAGTATTATTTTTCGGTTGTATATTTTACTATTGTTAAGCCACTAATCATTAAATTATAAAATTAGTAAAAGAAAATAAAAGATAAAGTAAAAGATAAAATAATTAAAAAATAATTAAAATTGATTTATGGAATTTCATTTGATCTAGTAATTATATTTTTCAAATGGAACCAACGGCTGCTATGCTTGCTGGATTGAGCCATCGTGAATATGATGAAGTCGTGGGTGAATTTCAAGGTAAAATCAATGATATATCCATAGAAATTGAAAACGATGAACCTTACATTTTAGAAATTCTTAATGTTGATACTAGAATTATTGGAAGCAATGAAGTTCTTTATGGATTTGAAATTATTGCAGCTGTTTGCAATCAATATCAAGTTCCAATTTTAGAAATAACTCCAAATCAATTTTACAATATTGGAGATTTACATAATCAACGTATTATGATCTTTTTCAAAAGTATTATCTATAACAACAGAACTCCTGAATTTGTACAATCAGTTGAAGTTTGTGGATTTAATCATCCTGAGTGTTCTGGATTTTATCTATTTATACAAGACTAATAATTTCATAATTGATTTTTTTATATTGAAATATACTTAAAATTGAAAACTGAAAAAAATAAATGAACTTATGTATTATATTATTTCTAGTGATATTCATTTCAAAACACACTACAGAATCAAGCAACACAAAAGAAATGGTAGTTCCTACTTTTGAATTTGAAATGCCTGTTATGAAGGAGCTCTTTAACGAAATTAAAAAAGATAGTATTGGATTTATTTCTAAATTTCCTTATTATATGGTTCAAATGAAAACTGTATATGAAGCTTCTAGCTTTTACAATGATTTATATGAACTTATTGGATTACTTCTAAATAGAAACAATAGATTTCATCAAATGTATGAAACACATTCAGGATCGCAACAAGTACATTTAAATGGTATTCCAAATGGTTATTATATCTTCTTTTCAAACAAAGATGCTGATATTACTCATACATTCACAATTGTGGAGAACTGGGAAGATTGCTGTGGAATTGTAGTTAAGTTTTAAATGTATTTTGTGTTTTGCTGTTTTCCTTGTTTTAATTATTTTTCTTGTTTTCTTTGTTTTTTTTAGTAGAAATAAAATTATTTAACCACAATGATAAGTACAAGCACACATAATAGTTTTATAAGAATTACCATTATATTCAATAGTATCAGAAACACTAGACCAATCAATGGCTTCCGTACATTTAGCTACAGTATAAGAATGTAAAATATCATCAGACTGTTGCATTCCATAACCAGATATAGGTGAAGAAGTAATATAATCTCCATTAACTATATCACCTCCATAATTAGAAACTAATATACATCCTTCACCTAATGAATTAACAAAATAATTTCGAGTATTTGTTGTAGTTTCAGTAGTTTCACTATTTTTTTCTGTATAAGATATATCTTCAAAATGTGAAAATACTCCAAATACTGTTTTATCGCATTGAACTGAAGATATTATTGTAGAAACATCACAATTATTAATATCAACTTTTTTAACTATTCCATTAGAACTTAGTATCATTCCAGGTTTTAATGTAGTAGTAACTGTTTCATCTAGTATTATATTATGACTTCCTGTAAATGCAATTACATTAGTAGCTTTAATTTTACCATATACAATTAATTTAGTATTTGTAGCAGTTATAGAATTAGTAGCCCAATAATCAGGTCGTGTTGTGCCCATTCCAACCATTCCAGATGATAAATTACCACATATTATTAGTTTAGTGGTAGATGTATCTTCACTTTGAATACCTATATTAGGATTATCATTATTATAATAAACTAAATAAAGTTTATCTATAAAAATTGGACTAAGCACATCATATGTATTAGTTTGATTACCTATTAAAATATTATTGTCACCCCAAACAGTTTGTCCTATATTATTACCTATAAAAATATTAGAATTACCTTGTGAATCTATACCTATTTGATTACCTAAACCAACCGAATTATTTTGGTATACAGAATTAAAAAAACTTTTATATCCAATAGATATATGTGAAGTAGTAGGAGTAGTAAATGGATTTGCCTTAGAACCTGATAAATAACCAATTTGAATATTATTATTTCCTTGATATTGATTAATAGTTCCTAATAAATTAACATTATTACTACCATTAAGTGGAGTACCAGATCCATTTATACAAATATTATTATTACCTGTTACAGAAGAAGGTGAACTTGCACTTGGAGTATTTGAACCTGAAATAAAATTATAATTTCCACTACATGATGCAGCTATATATTGACCTAATATTACATTATAAATTCCACTAGCAGATGTACCCGCTCCATCACCTAATAATATATTTTGACTTCCAGTAGTTAAAGAACCTGCAGATTTTCCAATTGCTATAGTGTTGCTAGAACTAGATATTTGCCCTGCATTAAGACCTAAAAATATATTATATCCTCCAGAAGCTACATTACTACCTGAACTTTCACCTATACAAATATTATAAGTGCCTGCAGTAGCTTGAGAACCTGAAAATGAACCTATAAATATATTATTATCAGCATAGGCTGTTTGTCCAGCACAAAATCCTAGCATTATATTTTTTTTTCCGCTATGAAAATTAGAACCTGCTTGATAACCAATAATAACGTTATTTTCACCACCATTAGGTGTAATTCCAGAGACACCGCCAACAAAAGTTCCTAATAATACATTTCCATTTCCTGTATTATAAGAAGCTCCAGTGGAAAAACCTAAACAAATATTATAATTACCATTTTCATTAGCAGAACTTGCACTTGTTCCTAAACAAACATTCCATTTTCCAGTTTTATTACTCTGTCCAGTTTGATTTCCGAAAAAAATATTATCATAACCGCTTGTATTATTATATCCTGCTTGATAACCAAAAAATATATTATAAAATCCATCAATATTGTAATAACCTGCTTGATAACCATAGAATATATTTGTAGAACCTACCTCATTACTATAACCACTTTGAAAACCTGTAAAAATATTATATTCTCCTGTAGTATTTGCTATTCCGCTATCTGTGCCAACGAATATATTTTCTTGACCTTCATTTTTTATACCCGCATTAGTACCTACATAAATTCCACCAACACCAATATTATTTTGTCCCGCATTATAACCAATACAAATTTTAGCATTACCTATACTATTTTGACCCGCATTATTACCAATGAAAATTTGATTATCCCCTTGTTTATTTTGACCTGTTGAATATCCAATACAAATAGAAGTTATACCTGTTGAATTTGAACCACTTTCCGCACCGATGAAAGTATTATTACTAGAATTCTGACTGGCTCCACTATTACTTCCAATATAAATATTAGTTTGTCCTGTATTACTATTTAAACCAGCATTAGAACCCATAAATATATTACCTGCACCATATGTATTTGCTTCACCTACAAATGCTCCTACGAAAATATTATTATTTGCATTAGTAGCTATACCAGAATTAGAACCAATGAAAATATTATTAAAGCCATTACTAGTTTGTCCTGCATAACTACCTATTAAAACATTGTCAGCTCCTACGAAGTCTTTACCGGAATAAGGACCAATACAAATACATGTATTTCCAGTCGCATTTTGACCTGCATAAGCACCTATAAACATATTGTCATTATAAATATCACTTGTATTTCCAGCATAAGCACCAATATAAATATTACGATTACCTGTAGTATTAGCTTCACCTGAAAATCCACCAATAAAAATACTATCATTCCCAGTAGTATTAGCAAGACCAGCATTAGAACCAATGAATAAATTTAAGTTTCCAACAGTATTAGCAAGTCCAGCATTAGAACCAATACTAATAGCATAATCTGCCGCGTTATTACTTCCCGCATTATAACCAATTAAAACTACACTATTAGAATTACCATTTTTCATAACTTGTGATCCAATAACTACGTTCTGTGCACCTGTTGAATTTCCATAACCTGCTTCAGCACCAATGAAAATATTATCATCTGAAACTACATTAACACCAGCATTAGAACCAATTATAGTATTATTATTATTTAATGTAGCAACTGAACCCACATTAGTACCAACTAATATATTATTATTTCCAGTGTCATTATTCTTTCCAGCATTAGTACCAATCGCAATATTTTGAGTTCCCGTTGAATTTAACATTCCAGCACGTCGCCCAATGAATATTAAATCATCTACTCCACATTTTGTTCCACTCTCTGCACCAATGGATATATTATTATTACTAGAAGTACTTAAAAATGGATCACCACCCGACGAATAACCAATATAAATATTTTGAAAACCTGTTTGATTTTGACTACCCGTTAAACTTCCAATAGCTATATTTCTATTACCAGTAGTTCCATTTTGACCAGCTCTATAGCCAAGATAAATATTTTCACTAGATGTACTGCTGGATTCACCCGCATAAGAACCTAAAAATAAATTATTATTACCGGAACTATTAGCAACACCAACTTGATGACCAATAAAAGTATTGTTAATACCGATGGAATTTTGAAATCCAATTCCTGAACTGTCTGTATCTGTCGCACCTATGAAAATATTCTTAGATCCAGTTGTATTTCCATATCCAGCTCGATTTCCAAAGAAAATATTCTTAGCCCCTGTTTGATTACTATATCCTGCTTGATTACCCATAAATAAATTACGAGAACCTGTAGTAGTTTCATATCCAGCTTGATTTCCAATGAAAGTGTTGAGATCACCCGTATGAAAAACACCTCCAAAGCCAGCATAGGCAGTTTGAAATCCTAAGAATATATTATTATTACCAGTAGTATTAGAATATCCTGCTTGAAAACCCATTATCATATTGTTCTCACCTTGTGTTCTATAACCTGATTGAAATCCAATGAAGGCATTATTATTTGAACTAATACTAGAATAACCTGCTTCTGTTCCAATAGCTATGTTGTCTTGACCATTAGTATTTGAATATCCAGCTTTAAATCCAATATTAATTGTTGTATTAGAAGTAGTTTGATTAAATCCTGCTTCATAACCGAAAATAATATTATAATTAGCAGATGAAATATTAGCACCTGATTGATAACCTAAAATAAGATTACCAGTGCCACTAGAAAGTGTTGTGCCAGCTTTTGATCCAATTACTAAATTTTGAGAACCTTCAATTACTGATTTTCCAGCTTGAAAACCAATTAATATATTATCATCTGCATCATCTAAAGCACTGCCAGTCGCCTCTAAATCTCCAGTTCCTCCACCAATTAATACATTGCGATTTCCTCCATCAATCCGACGTCCTACAAATGAACCAATTGCTACATTATTTGCACCTATTCCATTTCCATTTTGACTATTCATTCCCGCTTCATAACCTAAATAAACGTTTCCTGCTCCATTTGAACTAGAACCAGCATTATATCCTACAAAAATAGAATTATCTATTCCATGTGAATTAAGACCCGCATTATTACCTATTAATATCACATATTGATTTGGAGTTAAATAATTACTATTTCCTGCATTATGTCCTATTATTGTATTATTAATTCCTGCACTATTACTTGAATTATTACCAATTATCACATTTAAAACTCCCATAGAAGGTGCTGAATAATTACCTAAAATTATATTATTGTTAAAATTACTACCTGTAAAACCATAATTACCATAGCCAGATGCTACTCCTATTACTAAATTATCACTTCCTATATAACTACTGTATCCTGGTGCATTATATGGACTTGTATCATCATGAGTACCAATATAAGTATTTCTATTTCCAGATTGATTACCATAACCACTTAAAGATCCTAAATATGTATTATTATTACCCGAAAAACTATAAAATCCTGATTGATATCCAACATAAGTATTACCATTGCCAGTTTCAGCATAAGCAGCAGCACCTCCACCAATATATACATTTTCAACTCCAGTATTAGATGAATAACCTGCATATGCTCCAATAAACATATTTCCATCTATCAAATTAGAAAAACCTGCATAAATACCAATCGCAGTTACATTACTAGATGTTATACCAGAATATCCAGCTTCAAATCCTAATAATACATTATCTGAACCCGTAGTAGTAGAATAACCCACACCTAAATTACTAGAACCACCTCCAATCATTGTATTTCGTGTTCCAGTCGTCATTTGAATACCAGCACCTTGACCCATTAAAACATTACTATCTCCTCCAGCACTCAATGCAATTCCAGCATTTTCACCTATAATAACATTATCTTGATTAGATGTTATTAAATTGCCAGAATTAGCACCTATTAACACATTATTATTTCCAGATGTTAAAAACGCACCTGCATTTGAACCTATTAATGTATTAGCATCTCCAATAGTAGTATTAGAACCAGCATTAAAACCAACGAAAGTATTATCATCGGCTATGGTAATATTAGAACCAGCGGAGGAACCAATTAATGTATTTCTATTTCCTGAAGTCATTGTAGCACCAGCAGCAGCACCAACTAAGAGATTTCCATTTCCAAGAAGAATAATAGTTTGTGTAAGAGTTGAACCAACGATTAAATTATTATTATCTATTTCATCCTGTCCCTGATTACTTAGTAATATTACATTTCCACCACTTATTTTATAACAATTAAAACATCTTATTTCAGTAGGATTAGATGCTAGAACATTGTATTCAACAGATCCAAGTAATAAACAATCTGTAGCTATTAAAAGATAAGCACTATCAATAATTTCTAAAGCCTTATCAATAGCTGTTGTAATTACAGATGAATTAAATAATTCTACTGCATATGTAGGTGTTCCGGAAGTATTAGATAATGACATGCCTTTATTATTTCCAGTGCTTCCTGAAACTGTAATTTCTGAAGTTCCTATACTACTATTACTTTCAAAACTTAGTAAACCAATATTTTCAGTAATACTTGTTCCAGAAACTATGATGACATTATTGATAATAGTAGTCGCAGATACATTTTGGTAAAATCCATAATTAGCAGTTTTAGATGTAGTTCCAATTACATTTATTTTATTATTAGAAGATGTAATAGTTGAATTAACTATATAAAGACCATACACGGATTCTGCTCCACCACCATTTATATTAATTGCGCAATCTTTAATTTCTACATTTACAAGTTCATTTCCATAAGCTACTGAACTAAAAGTATCAGTACTTCCAGATGATACTGTATTGACAAAAGTTAAGTTTTCAATTGTTAAATTAGATGCTAGAATAATGGCAGCAGACGTATCCACTGCAGAACTACTGAAACTAAAATTAACAATAGTATTAAGTATTCCACTTCCAACGATACTAATATATGGTTTACAAATTAAAACATTAGGTTCGTAATAGGTTCCAGCTCCAACTCTTATTAAATATTGATTCGTAGCCGAATTATTTAATATAGCATTCAATGCCTGTGAAATAAGATAAAAATCACCACCAACTGGTGCTACTGTTATAACATTAATATTTTCAAAAATGATAAGTGAATTATTAGGATTAACTAATCCACCTGAAAATCTTGAAGTTGAAGCATCAATGCTATAATATCCATTTGGTGTATTAATTATCAATGCATTAGAATTACTTGAAGATGAACTATATGCGGCTATACTAGAATAATCTAGTGTTATAGAATTAAGATTTATAATAGTAATTAATATATTTTCATCTTCATCTGAAACAGTTGAATTATAATTGAGAGTTAAGACATATTGAGATACACCAATGATTTTAAAATAATTATTATTTGACGATATATAAGCATCACTTACAAGAATATAAGTATTAGGAATGAAACCTAGACTAATGAAATCTTGACCACTAATGAAACTTGTTAATTCTATAGTATCTAATGCTCCTTCGCCTGTATTATGTGTGAATTTAACAGAGTTAGATATAAGTGTAGCCTGTGGTTGATTTGAATCTGCATAAATACCAACTGTATTTTGTATAGTACTAAAATTAGAAGAACTAACGGAAATGTTAGAATATGCTACATTCACACTTCCTTCATAATTATTAAGTCCATAATTATTTTCTGCACCATTAATGACTAATGATGAATTAAGTATTCTAGCATTTGTAGAATTATTTAATTCAATACCATAATTATAAATTGAATCATTAGTTATATTTATTATCGCATTTTTAACTATAATATTACTAGAATCATCAAAAGAAAGTCCAAAGCTATATAGAGGAGAACTAATATTGAAGTTAATATTTACATTTTCTACTTTTATATTGGAACTTGTTATAGTTGAAATACCTGTTATAAACGCTGATGTATTGATATTATAATCATTGATGAATAAATTAGAATATATATTATCTGAAGTATTATTTGAAGATATTCCAAATAATCCGCATATACTATTACTATTTTGTAATTGAAGGGTAAGATTATTTACGATTGAATTATTTCCGGTAGTAATTAAAAATGTGGAATTATTGCTACTATCTATAGGAGATGTAATAAATGTAGATGTAGGCTGATCACCAGTTAAACTTACGAAATCTGGAAGCACTATAATTTCGTTATAATCTCCAGGAGCTACTAATATAATATATTGATTAAAGAGGGCAGGGGCACCCGAAATACTCGAAATACTTCCATTTGAAAACGGGGGTATATCAGTAGGAGAACCTAAAGCATTTGTAATAGCTTGATTAATCGTAATATAATCACCTGCACCTAGAATACTACTAACTGTTATAACGTGTTGATATACTCGACTAACACCGGCTGCTACAGAATCTAAAATACCGGTTGTAGGGCTAATATTTAAATTAGAACCTATTTTTACACCACCTAAATTCGTAGCAGATGCTACATCGATTGTTAATTCACGCCATACATTTCCGAACACGTCAGCACCTGCGGGTTTATGAAGGCCTTGAAATCTATTTATACTTTCATTATAACGAATACTTCCAAAATCAGTTTCTGAACTTAAATTATTATTATCACCAACTCTAATACCACGATTTAATCTTAGGAGTTGATTAGGGTCTAATGGAAATGTCATTTATGTTTTATCTTTTGTCTTTTATATTTTTGTTATATTCTAGTATTAGTATATAACTTAGTTTAATGAAAGATTAGAAAATATATGAATGATTTTAACTTAATAAAAAAAAGAGTTAAAATGGAAAGAGAACTAAAACATAATCAAATAGAAATAGTAATTGAAAATGAAATATAACCTAGATTAATTTATATTTCTTTTGTAGAATTTTAATGCGTTCTTCAGCATCAGCATTTAATCCATTAGTTTCTTTATTTTCAATTCTATTCATCAACATTGTTCTTTCAATACCATCTAAATAAGGATCTATTTTTTTATTTGATACTCGTGGTTGAACGGTTTGAACTGGTTTTCCTTTTGTAATATTATCTATCTTAGTATCAAATTTATAATACATTTTAATACGTCCTAAAATCATTTGATGGATGCTTCGATCATTTACTTCAATGAATTTATCTAATTCTACGAAAATACGGGTATTATTATAAACAACATTACCAGATTTTCCATTTTTATGACTTTCATTATGTAAGACGCATCCACCGATATTTCCAAAATGCTTATATACGTCTGCGGGTGGTAATTTAGCATTACATAAATAACAACTATGAGTATTGCATTTAGGACAAGTCATATGATTACAACCTTCTTCCTTATAGAATTTAGTTCCACAGGCTACACAACTATGAGTAAGTTTTGAAGTACTAATTTCATTAATCATTTTATCAATATATGAAACCTTATCACGTAATGTTTCATCTGGTTTAAATATCAAATTATAACAATGATTATCTCCATGAGCATTACGGCGGCACTCAGAACACCACGAAACTGCACAATTTTGGCATTTAACATAGATGTGTGATACACCCTTAGGAACTTCAACTGCACAACCGAATTTACTACAATTAGGACATATTTGAAAATTATCAATAATACCAGCCATTTTAGAAACTTCCTGCATTTCCCGACAATCAGTAAATATTTTAAATTTATCTTCATCTAAAACATTTTTAAAATCTGTTTCATTATAATATCCATTACAATTATCTGTAGCATTATCAGCAGTATGAAACATACAAGCTAGAGTAGCAGTAGCAGTTTCTAGCATACTTTTAACATAATTTTCTAAACACATTTTACATACTAAATGTTTATTAGAGGCAGTAGCATTAGAACATCTTATTAAATCTTCATTTTTAACTTCTTCATCAAAACAACATCGACAAGTAGTAGATAATCCTAGACTAATTATATCTTCTTCAGTTTGTTTAGTTATTTTAAGATTAGGTTTAACTTGTTCTATTTCTAATTTTTTAGGTTTTAATAAAATTGGATTTGATTTAACTTTAATTTTAGGTTGTACTTGTTCGTTAGGTGTAAGTGGTGGTGGTGGTGGTTCATTAGGATGTTCTAGCATATAAATTTGACGTCTAATTTCTTCAATATCATCAGGTTCTTTTTCTTCAAATTCTACTTCTATTTTTGTTTCTATTTTTTCTTCAGGTTTAATAGTTTCAATTGGAATAAGAATAGGAATAGCAATAGCAATAGGTTCATCATCTATATCAACTTCTGCAATTAATTTAGGTTTATGTTTCACACAAAAACCATCAATATCTCGAGTTTTATTTTTACAAGGTTGTCCTTTTGATGTTCTTCCAGAGCAATTACGAATAATATAATTCATTTTCGATTGTAGTTAATTGAAATGAATGAATAAAATAAAGTAAATGAAAACTATATATTTAAAAATGGAAAATCAATTTTTTATAAAAAATAAACATCAGAATTATCATTTTTTTCAAATTCATCTGGAAATAAAACTATAGGAATAGAATATTTTTCTGGTTCTTCTTCAGTATCATAAATAAAGCTAGAATAATCTAAATGCACTTCATTCAATACACAAAACTTTATTTCATCATTACATAAAACACGATATTCAATCCAACATTGATTATTATGAATGTGATTAAAAGTAGTAGTAGTATTAAGGACTACACCTAATAATGAAAGAATTAATAATGAATACATTCTAGTATATTGCTAGATTGTTTGTATATTAAATGGTATTTCTTAAATTAAAAATGATTAGAATTGAATTATGTAATATAGTATAATATGTATTTTACAATACTACACACTCTAAAAACGAAAAGGCATTGTATTTACAATGGGAAATGACAATATGCCTGTACAAATGAATGCGGTTAGTTATTTTGGAATATGGGGTAAAAATCATTTTGAAATCGAAGGTGAAATTGAAGATTTAACTTTTGATAAATGTTATTATTTAATGGCACGTTTAGGATATTTCAGAAATATTACCGATCTTGGTAAATTAATGGTTTCATTTGATGATGGAATAACATTTATTGATTTCGTACCAAATCCAGGAATGAACCGACATTTTTTAGTATGTTTGGCTTCCTATATTTCTAGTAATTATCATTTGAATTCAAGTGTTAAAATTTATTGTGATAATGATAATGAAGAAGAAGATCGATTTGTTGGTGTTTTTAGTGGTAATGAAAACAAAGAATATCAATGTTATTTACCAGATACGGGTTGCATTATTTATTTCAAATTTTAAAGATTTTTAATTAATTTTTTTATTTGTTGTCAATTGGTTTAATAATATTTAAGAATTTATTATAATTATAGAAAATACATTAAATAATTCTAATAAATATGAAAAAGCTTTGTAATACATGTTTTAGAAAATTTAACACTCAATGGCATTTAAGTCGACATTTTAATGGAAAATATAATAGATGTAATAAAGCAGCAGAGATAGTTAATGGAAATTCTGTAGAAACGAATAATACATGTAATAAATGTAATAAAATAGCAGAGATAGTTAATGGAAATTCTGTAGAAACAAATAATAAATTTAATGACGAAGAAATAGTTAATGGAAATTTTGTAGAAACAAATAATAAATTTAATGACGAAGAAATAGTTAATGGAAATTCTGTAGAAACGAATAATAAATTTAATGACGAAGAAATAGTTAATGGAAATTCTGTAATTAAAACAGAAACTCCGATTCAATTAGATAAATCTAATGTTCAAATTAAATATAGTAAAATTTATATATGTAATAGATGTAATTTATCATATAAATATAGACAAGGATTATATAAACACAAATTAAAATGCAGAATTAATACTAAACAAGATATTAAAGAAGATATTAAAGAAGATATTAAAGAAGATATTAAAGAAGATATTAAAG
>Ga0007787_10000333_pt1 | contig 14576 bp, 12 predicted proteins | sample LauGreFa1BDMLBSN_2_FD_59500 | JGI IMG/M metagenome (GOLD analysis project Ga0007787, IMG submission 59500) | Freshwater lake microbial communities from Lake Michigan, USA - Fa13.BD.MLB.SN | ecosystem: Environmental > Aquatic > Freshwater > Lake | place: Lake Michigan, USA | collected 2013-09-23 | reverse complement strand
TTGGAGTCAATATAATTATCTAGAAGCGCCAGATCTTCCGCACGGGTTTCCTGGTCTGTAGTAAAATGGCCTTTATCTGTAGTTATAGATAAAAGTTTTGGTTGACTTTTGGTTGCTTTACCCCTGGCTCTTATAATATATTTCAAGACTTCATATGGATATACTTCCAAATCAGACATATCTGTCCGCGCGACCATATAAACGCCCGGGTAGCCTTTTGTTGGAATACGTTCCATCGGACTCCAGGCACCCAAAGAAATAACATCTGCCGGAGTTGTTCCTGAACCAAATTCTTTCGATTCTAAGACGGTAAGTGGAAACTTTGGATTAGTCATTGTACGCATCGCATCTACGTAGGGTGATTCCATGTAAAGAGCACCCACGAGATTTGGAGACTCATTCAAGACCGCAGAAACTAATAGGCCGCCAGCAGATCTACCGTAGAGGGCAGTTTCACCCGGGAAGACATTAAGTTCTTCTTGCAAACCTTTTACTGCAGCACATAAAGTATCCACGGCAACCTTACGGCCAGCCCCCTGGCCCTGAAATCTCCAGGCCAAATCATGATCGCCACTACCGGGTACTGCAACAGAAGCTATAGCCCAGCCAGCCTTCAGTAAAGGTATCCATCGCTGGACTAGCCTCCCGACTTTTGTCGGAAACCCGTAGGCTCCATAGGCTGTTACAAGAAGACCTTTTGGTTTTCCTCCGAATGTCTGATTTGTAATAACAAATGTGGGTGAAACTGTATTATAATATGCACATACAAAGGGGTGGGGTGATGTTTTTGTTAATTTCCAGTTAGTACCTACTGTTTTAATTGTATAGGGTTCATAACGCATATCCGTTATGCTGAGGTGTGTAGGCTCACGTACATCATAATGTACTTCGCCCCATATATATACCATTGCTTTCGTGGCCGCATCATTTGAACCTAATTTCCAGAGGGTTCTAATACCATATGAGAGTGTAATAGCCCAACCACCCTTTAGAGATATTGCCTCCAGATAATCGGTAAATGGTGACGGCAGTCCTAGAGAAGTCTTACCATCTTTAATCCACGTATCACGTGCAAGCACAATTATCTTGGATGCCTCTGTTACCCAATTTATATCAAATTCTGAAATAATACCCAGGCGCTCGGTGATAAAATTAGAGTCTATTATGCTGACAGATCCATCCTCTACACGGCGCAATTCTAGATTATGTGTTTTTGGAGAATCTGAGAGTTCAAATAGGGTTTTCATTGTCTGTGTAAGTATGTCATATATATGTACACTGTTATATCTATGGTCGGCTTCAGATCCCAAATATATTAGCGAGTTTTTATTCAAGAATGCAACATATGGTCCCACTCTTTCTATTGTCTTTATGGGCACCTGTTTTACTTTGGTCTTATCTAGTTTATAAATGTGAAGGGCAAATCGCTCATAACCACCTTCTACAGGTACGGCTGCAGCAAAATAATCACCTGCTGCATCTGCATCCCAAGTATCTACAGAAAAGTTGACAGGTTGCCTCGTCCATGTTTCTATAGGGGAGTACTCTGCTTTTTTAATTGTCCAGCCTGACCACTTCCAGGATTTATCCTTTTCATATTTCACCACAGATTCCAGATCACGCTTAAATTCAAGTATACGCCTCTTAAGAGGGCGTAAAGCTTTAGAAAACCGTTCATTTTCGTTTTTGACTAGCGCATCCCAACGTTTTCCTGATTGCTTTTCCATCCACGATAGATCATTTGACCAGGCCAAATAGCCTAAATCTCGTAATGGGTTTATGTTTGCCATTGACCACGATGGCTCCTATCTTCTACCAACGTTTTTCACAATGACTGTTGTGACCTCCAGGACAGTATTGATCCTCTTGAAACCCGGGCTCCTTTTTACAGCATTCCGCGTCGTGGTTCTCTTTGGCGGTAGGTAATTTAGTGGCCGTATGTTCATCGTAGTAGTGGCCACAGAATTTCTTGCCGCATTCCCAACACCAACTTTTACCACAGCCGTGACCGGCCTTGAATTTTCCCGACGCCTCTAGTCCACAGGCAAATATATAATTGCATGCGGCGTCTTTTAAACACCAGCGTTGGCACCAGGGACACTGTTTTGCGTCGTTTGACATCTAAACATAAGACAATTCTTTAGTTTAGACCCATGCCCCGCGTTGTTTTTTTGTTCAATCAGTCCAATACGTTTGGCCTCAGCCAGGACGCAGCCTTGATTGAACGGGCACTAAAGCAGATAGATAGCACGTACGAATTTATGAAGGTTGATCCTCTGCAGCCGCCTTGCAATGCTGATATTGTATTTCATCTGGAGATTCCACACCCTGTATGGCTGCCTTGGGCACCGATCCATATTTGGATGGTGAATCCTGAATGGTGTTCTCCAAATTGGCTAGAATATAAAGATCGTTTTAGCCAGATCTGGTTGAAGGAAAAAAGCCGGGTCGCAGAATTCGGTGATAGGGCGGTGCATATGCCCTGGGCCGTTCAGAGTCCTTTGAAGCCTGTGAATAAAGAGGCCCTCGGCCTTCGTCAGGCGCTCTGGGTTCTTGGGGCCTCACAAAATAAACATATTGCTGCGAGGGCATTGCTTCCCCTTTGGCCGGCGAACTTTCCTCTTACGGTTACTAGTTCTTTAGAGGAAGATGATCTATCGGGTGTTGTTTTGCCACCTTCTGTAACGGTAAAACGAGGATTTTTAGAGGCTGCAGAGTTAGAGGAGTTGAATAGGAATTCGGCGACTCATGTGGCCATTTCCGCTGCAGAGGGTTATGGATTTACGGCTGGGCAGGCGGAGGCTAGAAGTGCGGCGTTAATTGTCAATACTCTGCCCGTCTATGAGGAGTACTATGGGGCTAAATCGTACGCGGGATTCGTAAAAACACCGGTTTCCAGGACAAATAATAAGCATTGCGGATTCGTCGCCGACTTTTCGGCTGTGACTACTGAGGATCTGCGTAGTGCTCTGCAGGCTATACCATCGGGTGAGGAAGAGGTGCAAGTTGCTGAAGATCGTCTGAAACAGTTTATGGAGTCTGTTAGGTACCAGATTAAACGACTTGCACAGAAGTTTGCCAAGAAGAAAAATACACATGAAATAATGCCACCAACTATTTCTTTAAATGATTGTCCACCGATTTCTGTCTTAACTCTTACCTACAATCGCAGAAATTTTATAGACCTTGCATTTCTAAATATGTTGATTACAGATTATCCTAAAGAAAAGATACAATGGGTTGTCGTGGATGATAGTGATGACCCACTGAAATCTGTTTCTGATAAGGTAAAGGCATTCCAGGATAGAGATCCTGGTTTTGAGATTACCTATGTACCTATGACCAAAAAGCGGAATATTGGTTACAAACGGAATCGGGCTATAAAAGCGGCAAAACATGATATATGTTTGAATATGGACGATGATGATGTATACCCTGAGACATCCTTTCGCCGCCGAGTCGCTTGGTTACTGCACGACCCATCAAAGAAAGTTGTCGGTTGTACTATGATTGCAATGTATGATTTGAATCTAGGAATAAGTGCTGTAAATACACCTCCATGGGCTTTAAAACAATCTCAGCGTGTGAGTGAGGCGTCATTTTGTTTTTATAAAAGTTTTGCTATGGATAATCCATTTCCTGATTGCCAACAGAGTGAAGGAGAAGGTTTTGTTGATAAATGTTTTAAAAACGGAAATGAGTTCTTTTTAGAAATAGCGCCTCAGCAAATTCTGGTAGCCTTGAATCACGGAACCAATACCAGTGGTCGCGTAATTGCAGGCAGAGGTCAGACAGGATGTTTCTGGGGCTGGGATCAGCGGTTTATTGTGTGGTTACATGCTTTAGTGGGTGTTCAAGTAGAGGAAACTAAGGCCTAATATTTATCGCTTTTTTTTAATTTTCTTTGTGACCGAATTTTTTTTAGCGGTTTTAGATTTATTAGTTGCAACTTCTGTTGACACATTATCGCCTGTGGCTGCTTCATTATCTTTTGGTTTATCAGGCGCCACTCCTAATGTAGCACTAACTGTAGTTTCTAATGGCAAATCTTTATAGGGCCCGCAAACTAATTCAACAGATTCAGGATCACATGGAATGTTTATCATCTCTAAAAACAAACGTACAGGTATAATTGCCGTCATTAGACTTATAGCCTTTTGAAATTCAGATGAACACATGACGGCTGGTTGACGAGCAATAGACTGTAAATTTTGGATATCATCTAATGTTATAACAAATGTATCTTTTGGATCCACTACAAAACCTTCTTTTTCTGCTTTAGTCACTACCTTTTCAATTACTTTTAGGTACATTGGATTTTCAAATGCATCCTTTACTCTGGCCCTAATAAAATCGGGGGCAATTACTGTAAAAATCCATAAATAAAACCCTATAAATATAGATTTCACTGATCTATATGCATTAAAGAGAAGAGCCTCTTGAATATCTGGCGCTATAAAACTAAAAATTGTCAAATATACTTTTCCAATTATTCCTATTAATAGTGGGTATTGTCCATAATATCCTGCAAAACTTAATATACTGTGTTTCCATTCACCCTTTATTAAATCAATAATTGTTAATACTATAGATAAAACTTTTCTTGCCACTTCATTTGACATGGGTCCAACACTGAAAATTAAGCGTATTGTCTCTACAAACGTTTCAATTAGTACAGGTATAACTCTGGGTGGAATTTTTACAGTAACTATTGTAACAAATGGTGGTGTTACTAAGGGGAATGGTATTGGAACAGGTACAGGAATGTCAATAGGTGAATCATAAAAAAATTTAAACGGACCAAAATCTCTTGATATATCGTGTGCTTGCTTATCAAGACCTTTTATAAAATTTCTAATTTTCCAATATGTCCTATCAAAACTTATTATATCTGTATCGAAAGGTAAACTTGAGGCTAATTTAGGTATCTCTCGTAAAAACCCTAATTTACTTGTTCTTGGTTTAAGAGGTACTGCACCACCGGTTTGTTTATCATCCGCCACTTGCTCATCATTATTAAAAAATAATTCAACATTTTTAGCCAAACCCTCTATTGTATTGGCCTCATCAGTTGTAAACAGGGTATTATTATGAATATTTTTTAAATTAGAAGCCCATCCAGGTTTAAAACTAGCCTTATTTGCTTCTAGGAGTAAAAAACTAATACCAGAAAAAGAATCATATAGACTTTTTTTAAGAGTATTTTCATCACTTCTCGCTAAATTTATTAGTACCTCAAGAGCCACTTTTAATGCCTTTTGAGGATTCTCTTCTGGCGGCAACACTTTAGCCATCTAATTAAGCCATATATAAAGTTATGCCGAGCACATCGCACAACCTGTGGCAGGGCACACATCTAGGTCTTCATTAGTTATTTTGTTAGTCGCTGTTACCGGGGCTGTATTGATATCCTCATCAGAATCTGTATCATCAGCACCATCCGTATTGGTACTCGTAGAGCCCTGTAGCAGTCTAGGATCAACAGTAAATTTCTGTGCCATCACCGGAGCCTTAGTGCGCAAATAGTAGCAACCAGTTTTGAGACCCAGTTTCCATCCATAGAAGTGCATACTTGTTAATTTAGCATACGTGGGATTTTCCATGAAAAGGTTAAGGCTCTGTGACTGACAGATAAATGCACCACGTGCAGCCGCCATGTCAATGAGTGTACGTTGTTTGAGTTCCCATGAAGTTTTATAGAGGGCCTGAATATCCTCGGGAATCTCTGCAATGCCTTGCACGCTGCCATTTTGTGCGATGATTTGCTGTTTCAGTGAAGGGGTCCATAGGCCGCGCTTCATGAGGTCATTCATCAGATAGCGATTCACAACTACATACTCACCTGCAAGAGTACGACGTGCGTAAATATTGCTGGTCATTGGTTCAAAGCACTCTGTGTATCCGAGAATCTGGCTTGTACTGGCTGTGGGCATTGGTGCCACAAGCAGTGAATTGCGGACACCATTTACGGCAACCCTTCTTAGACGCATCCAATCAAGGCTACCGTCCTTCTCCGTCAACGGTATCACAGACCAGAGATCGGGTTGCAGTAATCCCTGTGAAATAGGGCAGCCCTGAAAGGTCTCATATGACCCGTCAATCTCTGCCAATCTAATACTCTCCTCAACAGCCGCATAATAAATGTGCTCAAATATGAGTTGGTTCATCTGAGCCGCCTCGGGCGTCTCCCAGGCGATGCGCATCCTAGCGAACACGTCCGCCAGACCCTGGACACCGAGACCAATAGGGCGGTGGCGCATATTGGAGCGCCGGGTCTCAGGGGTCGGGTAGTAATTGATATCAATCACGCGATTCAACGCCTTCACCACGGATCCGACCACACTGCGTAACTTAGCGAAATCAAACGAGGTATTGTCCTCCGAAACGAAGGCCGGCAGCGCAATCGAGGCCAAGTTGCAGACCGCAGTCTCCTCAGGGCTGGAGTATTCCATTATCTCCGTGCACAAGTTGGATGACTTGATGATACCAAGGTTCTTTTGGTTGCTCTTCTTATTAGCAGGGTCCTTGTAAAGGAGATAGGGGGTGCCCGTCTCCATCTGGGAATCCAGAACCTTAAACCAGAGCTTCTGGGCCGATACCGACTTGCGACCACGACCTTCCTTCTCGTACTTCGTATAAAGCGCGTCAAACTCATCACCATATACGTCGGCGAGGCCCGGGGCCTCATTTGGACAGAATAGTGTCCATACACCATCCTCTTCCACACGCTTCATGAACAGGTCGGGAATCCACAGCGCGTAGAATAGGTCTCTTGCCCGCTCTTCCTCCGCACCGGAATTCAGTTTCATCTTGAGGAAATCCTCAATATCGGCGTGCCAGGGTTCCAGATAAATGGCAAAGGAGCCGTTGCGCCTGCCACCCCCATTGTGGGCAATGCCAAGATGCGCTACAGTATAATCATGAGGACCCTCGATCTCGAAATCATGGACTACACCTGAATATTCGGTCTCAGTAATAGACTCAATACGTGAATAGAGATTGTTATGGTGGCGAAGATAGCTAAAGAACTCGCCATCAGGGGCATCGGGAAACATTTCCATAATTTCAGGTGTTCTCGGAATGCGGAGCACTGCGGTCGGTAATTTTGTCATAATATCCCGCGTAGTTGATACATTACCAACGCGGTCCCTCTCATAACCAGATGTAAGCGCACCTAGACGAAGAAGCATATACCGCAGATCTTCAATGAGTGGGTATGATGAAAGTTCCACTGCGATCTCCTTGGTCCCTACGCAACCATCCGTCTCAATAATACCACGAATAATCTGCTTTATCTTGTTCAAGGGCAAGTGAAGCATAGACGAATCGACCCGCTTCTGATGGTTAGCATCATAGAGTTGCGCAGCCGTAAACTTAAATCCAGAATTGGTAGTTGACCACTTTAGACGCACAGTCTTGTCCTCAGTAGTGATATTTTGTTTGATACCACGATTTGTCAGATAGTCTACAACAAACTCGTAGGTGGCCTTCTTTGTAGTATTATTGAGACAGACGCCTGAACCAGATCGTGTAATGAAACCATCGCCAAGAAGGATGCCATAGAAGCGACAATCCTCCTCGCTTATACTCGTAATATCGTGCTCATATTTTGGAATAGGAAACACAAGAAAGTCGCTATTTAAGAGTTCACCTGCGTCGTAGAATTCAGGTTTCACAATATTTTTATCTAGACGGTTGCGAATAACGCTGAAATTTAGACCTTTTGCCTGCCCCTTCAAAGCCAATACCTGATGTTCAGGAGTTACCCGAACCGGATACACTGCATTCTTAATTTGAATATCTAGCATTTTGCCGGAATACTCATGACGGATTGGCAACTTGACATTCTCATAGCAACCAGTACTTGTGAGAACCATGTCGGTAATACCGATATCCTCAATCGCCTTAGGTCCATTCTTGGTGTATACTAGTGTATCAGGTGTGAAGCACTGGTCAACATAGCGCGCCGTGTTGTTGAAGACTCGCAACATGGGCACCAGGCCATTGCTGGAACCATTGGTGCCCTTAATGAGAGATCCGCGCGCCCGGATATTGTGGCAGTGCAGGCCAATGCCACCCGCGTACTTGGAAATAGCCGCGCAATCTCCCAGACTCTTATAAATGCCCGCGATACTGTCCTCAGCCATCGCCATCAGGAAACAGGATGAAAGTTGGGGCCTGGGAGTACCCGCGTTGAAGAGGGTAGGTGTAGCGTGGGTGTAGATCTTCTGAGACATGAGGTCGTATGTCTCAAATGCCTGGTTCAGATCATCAACGGTGGTATCTTTGCCTTTGGACCAGAGGGCAATAGAAACGCGCATCCACATGTGCTGGGGACGCTCCAAGACGCGACCCTTTGTATCCTTGAGAAGATAGGACTTCTCTAGGGTCTTGAATCCGAAATAGTCAAAGTCATAGTCGCGCTTATACTGAATGCGAGCCTCAATGGTGGGGCCGAATGAGGTCGCAACGTACTCTAGGTCCTCAGATACATACCGAATTGGCTCACCGGTGTGCTCAGACATCTGGTTGGCCAGCATTTTAATTACCTCGGCAAACGTATATTCAGTATTTCTGTGGTGATTGCTCACTGTGAGAGAGGAGGCGAGGGCCGCATAATCGGGGTGCTGGGTGCTCAGACTTGCTGCGAGTTGTGCGGCGAGTTCGTCGAGATCTGTTGTCTTGACACCATCAAAGATTTGGGAAAGAACGCGCTGGGCCAGGGCATCCGGGTGTACTGCCAGGCCTCGAGATGCTTTCTGGATTCGCCGGAGGACCTTGTCAAATGATACTGGTTCCTTCTGGCCATTACGCTTAACTACGTGCATACTACGCTGCATGGTGATATTGTATTTGAAATATGTGCCGCGGTATGGTCAATTTTTAGGGGGGTACTATTTAAAAATTGAACCATGTCTATTCACATAATTAGGTAACCAATACAGATGGCTTCCAAACGTATTATGAAGGAACTCTCAGATCTGAGGAAGGACCCCCCAGCAAATTGTAGCGCTGGCCCTATTGACGAAAAGGATATTTATAAGTGGGAGGGTACTATTTTCGGACCAGCAGATTCACCATATACAGGCGGTGTATTTCATCTGACTATCGACTTTCCCGTAGATTATCCTTTTAAACCTCCGCGAATTATCTTTACGACAAAGATTTATCATCCAAATATAAACACAAATGGTTTTATCTGTCTTGATATTTTGAAAACCGCATGGTCCCCTGCTTTGACTATATCAAAGACACTTTTATCTATTTTGTCTATGCTGACAGAACCAAACCCAAATGACCCGTTGATGCCAGATATTGCTAAACAGTATACGGAGAATAGAGCCATCTATGAATATACTGCAAGGCAATGGACTGAAATGTATGCTATGGGATAAACGCAAATTACCGTGGAATACTTAAGTTAACTACCCCTAAGGGTTTGCTGCGCTGAGCCAACTATCGTGGACTGCTTAAATTAAGCAGTTAACGGTAAAAAATTGAATTTTGCTATAAGCCCATTTTTATATATACTATGAAAATGAATGAAACATTTGATCTGTCGGGTTTTGTATTGTATCAGGATAATGAGAAGGATAAACACTGTCTCCAACATGCAATTGACGGTGTAAATATGGCAACATCGGATTATCCGAATGCATGGCAGTTTGTATCAAAGGGGGGGTTGATTGAAGCAAATTCGGGATTTGGTAAAGATGAAAATTTAAATCCGATTGCATCCATTATATTTAAACAAATGGAACAGGACGGGCATAGTGGTGCAACAGCCTCATTTACTATACATTGGCTTACTAAATTGGCCAAGAAACGATTTCCCCCCTGAGTACCGCCAAGTACCGAAATTAGGTACTCTTAATGTCAAGACTCGCTTTGCGCAGCAGCGAGTCTGACCTATTAAGTGTAATATTTCGGTAATTTGCAGTACCCTTAGAGAGTATTTAACTTAACTACTCCACGGTAAATATAATTTCAATTCTTAACTAGAATGGCCTCTAGTACCGATCAATTAGAGATCTTAGTAAAAATTGTTATAGGTATTATAATTTTTTGCTCTTTTGCTTTAATGTTTCCTTCAGGAAATATGGTATCACGAGCTTTCATGAGACATCTAAATAGCGAGGGTTTTTCAGATGCCGGGTATCCAACGAGTCAACTCTGCGAAATGCCTCTCACCACACCAGAACCCAGAAAATATGGCCCGGCTGATTCTACTGTTAAAAACCCCAAAGAACCATATCATCTCTTAGGCGACTATATCAAGCCGGCTCAAGAGAGACTTGCAAATTTTACTTCTGAATGTGCATACATTGCGGATGGACAGCGCCTGATAGAAAAAACGGGATCCTATGGACAGGTAACAAATAATTATAAGAAAAAAAAGCCCGATAACGGTACTACCTGGCTTCATGAACTTTCCGTTTCATTTTACGAGTAAGATTCCCACCACCTTGCAGTGTTTGACCATATGCGGCCGCAGTATTGAGAACTGCCGGCGTAGAAACCATATAAGATGACTGTAAATTATTAAGGTTTAATGCAGTACGTATATTTTTAACATCAGCAATAACATCTTTCTCACCCATTTTATCTTTTGACCGATTATTAACTTTTGGTGAGATATGGCTTAGTGATTTTGTTAAAAGTTCAATTAATTTTTTTTCGGATTCTGTTCCTAAGGGATTAAATTTAAATGATCTTGGATTGTTTTTTATAAAAATATCCTCCATTCTAGAAAATGCTCGCAAGAATATAGAGCCCAAAATATTATTAATGTTAAAAAAATCTTTAGAAAAAGATTTAATAAATATTTCTGCAATTTTTGAATTTTTTATTTTAATATTATAACGAGAGGTTTGAATGTACCCCTTGCCAAGCTTTAGTTTATTTATCAAATCTGTGTGATCCAATGTATCATCTAAATAAAATAACTCAGATTCGCTAATAGGTTTTCGTAAACAAGTCTGAATACCATTAAATGTTTTTTCCTTGTAACTAAACCCTATTAATTTTTCTGAAGAACGACATGGTGCCATTTTATGTACCCGGGGTACAAATGTTTGCAGGTGCCCGTTTTTTGATTCCTTTATAAGATATAATTCTGGAACTGGGTTTGGAAGTTTTGTCAATGCTAAAGCCATAACATGGTCTATTATATTTATTAAATTTATGTCTTGATTATTACTATATATAAATAACTTCTCTATTTCTTTTTCGTATCTCTTTTTTAAAAGTTCTGGTAGAATTTTTAAAATGGAAGGCCGTATTATTGTACCGCCTGTTTTTATTTCGTTTTCTGCCAAATTTTCATAAAATTTTTCTTTAAAACGAGCGACTGTTTTTATCATGACTGGAGGTAACGGTTCTGCCAAAATTTGTATTTCTTCTTCTAATAATACTTCAAGAAAAAGTATCACTGGCATTATACTATAACATTGTACAATACAGTCGTCAAAGTCAAACCCTATATTTATGGAAGACATATCGTTTCTTATTAATAAGCAATATTTTTTTGTTCGGTATTTTCTGTCTCTGAATCTACGATTTCACATACGACTGCCTTCTTTTTTCTTGAACTTTCTGGTACAGTAAATATCCCATTAGCAGCTCTTTCAACATCTAACCAAAATTCATTAATTTTAGGCTTTATACTATTAAACCATGCTTCGTCACGTAGAACTGTTTCATGATGGAACTTATTACATGACCACGGATTTAATTCTAGAACACACTCATTTAAACCGACTTCATTGATTGGCTTCCATGTCGAATTGTTTATTGGTCCATAAATATAGCGACATGATTTCCAGATATTATCATTTTCACAAAAGCACCCCACAACCGCAATATTTCCGCACCACCGAGTTTCTATGTCAGCCTCTTTGATCTCAAAACTAGCTTCTACATATTCACACGCTCTTACGCCCGTAACCTCCATTTGAATTTGCATTTGATAGTAATATTCTGTTGGCAGTTTAACTCCTATTTTTCGAGATTTTGGACATTTTATCTCTAAAAGATGACCGGCGGCTTCTGGTTTTGCGCTTACACGTAGTAATAAACCATCAGGGCTTGCTGCTAGATGTGGGTCAGTAGGATGAACAAACCGCCCACATTCATGTATCATTGCACCCCATTCGTATTCTATGATCTGTTTCATCACTGGTTCAAAACAAACACCCCAGTCTAATGGACCCATTTTATCTTTTGTAGTTACTGGTGTATTTGTCCGCAGTGGCATTTCTTGTTTACCTGCTTTTTGCATAACTAGGATCGCTCTTTCTCTGGGGGGGCCGAATAATTTGAAAATTTCACTCGCGGTGAGACGGCTTTTGAATTCTGTGTACCAGTCCGTACTGCGCTGAGCGGTTTGTGGACGTTGCATCAGGGCAAATGTCTTTTCATGATCAACCGGGCCGCTGAATTTGCTTACATTCGTGACTACATTTGCCCATAACTCATAGGCTTCTATCAGCCCTGTACCAATAGAATCAACGAGTTCGTAATCGTCTTCATTATTTAATTTTGTTAAATAATTTTTCATTTCATTTTTCCATTCTTCTACCATTTCTGGATGAAGGGGTCGTGGAATAATTTGTTCCCATTCTTGTAAACACGATACTAAGTCTTCATGTAGCATTACTACATTCGGCGGCACTTCCCCGACTTTCATTTTTTAGCTCACTACTATTTGTTGGAACTAAATCTTTGGGTGGTTGGTTTCCAGGAGTTTGTGAGGCTATAGATGGGCGCCGTTTCAATGTAGTAGCCGTTTTTTTCTCCAAAATTTGAAACTTTGTCTTATTACTGGCATCGGTGTGATAAACAAGCCCTTTTATTTCCATAATTTTTTCATTTGTATTGTCATATGTAACAGCAGCCTTACTGCTGAGTAGTTTTTTATCTAGGGCTTTTGTTAGGAGTTTAAAAAGGGTGTCACTATCCTCAGTATCCAAGTTCAATCTATCGGTTTCTCTAAATACAAATTCTCTGAGTCTTCCAATACGAAGACCCCTCTCCAACTTATGCCAAGGACGCTTCAAAGAATTCTCAGCATCGTTTGCAAGGCTTTTAAAAGTGCGCTCGTAAAACCCAAGCGCCACCGCTCCACTTATATCAAGACTATCATATGGCCGCCGCTGAGTCTTGCCACTCATTTTATTATCTGTTCTATATAACTAATACCTCTTGGCCTTAGCCCTCTTTTGTTTGGTTCATATTTTCATATTACCGTGGACTGCTTAATTTAAGCACTCCATGGTACTTGTTAGCCTAAACGCTGCGCGTTTACGAGTTCGGCACTTAGCGGTACTCAGCGGTAATTTATTATTATTATGAATTTGTTAGATTATCAGAATAATGTGATAAAGGTAAAATACCAGATGTTATCCACCAGCGTTCTTTGAATACAGGGTCAGACCAAAGGGCTGTTGGGATTTTATAAATACGCCAGACATCTTCTTCTGATTTTTTGGGATCAATTTCCGTCCACATATAAAAATTAGAAAGTTTTATTTTTTCGTGATCAATTTCTATAAATGCACCTACGGCTGTACGCCGTATTTCTATTAATGGGAAACCGTTGTCTTCCATCATATCTTTTATCTGTTGGTCTGTATCAGTGTCATCTAGACTCCAGAATTGCCTTCCTCCCGAACATAAAAATACACCAAATCTTATCCAAGATTCATCCGTTGTATCCCAAAAAAATGGAATGAGTATCATCTATTTAATAAGAGTATAATGGCAGTTTAGATGTCTGTTCGGATACCAATTTTACCGGTAGATGTGAGTCCAAAACCCCAGTTTGTACCACGTTCTAGACGGGAAGAATCAACACGTGATATAGTAAATGCACGTAATATTGAAATTCGCCAATCGGGTGTACAAATTCAACAGGGATTCTTCCGGCCATCTCCTTCCACAAAAGAGGGGCGTCATAGAGATAGCGCATTTTTTGACCAGGCGGGTATTGCATCTCGGAATCAAGCACCTATATCTATTCCGGCACCGATGTTTGATCCGAATGGTCCAAAGATGGAAGGCAACCCATTTTTTGATCAGCATGCAGCGTCATATGACCCACGAAATGTGGCTAGAGAATTGAATTCTGCAGTGAAAGAGACTAAAATGGACCGTGGTGTTATTGAGAGTCAACGTATATTAAGTCGCGGTTTTTCCAGTCGTTATGTTCCTGAAGGTTTTGCCGAGACAAACCATTTAGACAGTCTTCAAGCATTTGAACAATTGAGACCCAAAATAGACGATACAACAAAACAATACCGCAAATTTAATTAAACAGTTAATTAATTTCTAGATATACAATATAGAATGGCACACACTCGTCGTCACCGCAAATCTGGGACACGTAAAGCTCGTAAGGGAACTCCGTGGACTACCTTTGTAAAGAAGATTTACAGTGAGATGAAAAAGAAGGATAAGAATGTAAAACTTGGTGCAGCCATGAAAGAGGCGTCTAGACGTAAGAGTGAGATGAAGTAATACCGCCAAGTGCCGAAGTTAAGTACTCTTAATGTCAAGACTCGCTTTGCGAGTCTGAC
>Ga0007787_10000329_pt1 | contig 14632 bp, 14 predicted proteins | sample LauGreFa1BDMLBSN_2_FD_59500 | JGI IMG/M metagenome (GOLD analysis project Ga0007787, IMG submission 59500) | Freshwater lake microbial communities from Lake Michigan, USA - Fa13.BD.MLB.SN | ecosystem: Environmental > Aquatic > Freshwater > Lake | place: Lake Michigan, USA | collected 2013-09-23 | reverse complement strand
TCCTTAAGTGTCGTATTGCTTGCCTGTTGCGGCTGCACCCATGTTCGTGGATATGTTCCATGCAAGATTCCCATATACCGCGTTTCAATCATTGCCGCCGTCGTTTGTACCGCTGGTTTCACTAAAATTTGCGGGGTCGAACACGTCCCCGAATTCGCCACGAAGCGCAAATACCCTTCGCCGTCGCAATGATTGATGCGTGCGCGAAACCCCGCCACGCGGCATCGCGGTCCACCCCCGTGCCCTATCGGTTCCGTTCCCTTGAACGGTGTTCGCGTCACTGACTTACCCAAATTGGACCCCACCCCTGACGTAAAACGCGTCTTTCCATGCAACGAAAACCCGTCCGACCCGCGGCTGTGCGAATCCCACAACGCATGCGCTTTGTTTTTTAACGCCACGATTGACATTACTAATCTGTCTTACAAAAATATCCTATTTTCACTGGAAAAAACATTTCCGTTTTCAGACAATGGTCCTTTTGAACTCTTATCCTGCCCAACAATGTGCAACTTTTGGGGAAATTGCGAAATCAAAAAAACCTATCTATGCCAAAGTTCAAAATCTGGTTATTGGTTACTCTGATACCATGCCTTTCTATATATGGTCTCACTGCCTCCATGACGCGCATTTGTTCATCGCCCGTTAAACGTCTTATGACATCTCGTACTGTACTATGATAGTATCTCCGTCGAAAAGGTTCGCGCTCCATGCGAGTCAATTGAATCAGCAGGTCTAACACCCCGGCTCTCATCTCGTTAAATTGAGCCTCGGTACCTCTTGCATGAGGTGGTACTTCCGGTTCGGGGACCGGCCAAAAGCGGCGGTCAATCGGGCGTCGACACATCGGACACGTCTGGTTCGACTTCATCCAATCATTGATGCACCCTTTATGGAACGTATGTTTGCAGTTCAGTGTCGTAGTATTCTCTTGTGGTCCTAATTTTGCCAAACAAATCGGGCAATCCTGATGACTCTTCAGTGTCCTCCCCAACAGTATGCGTGAGCGGACAATCGTTTTCAGCTTGGGTTTACCTCCTCTCCTGCGCGTTCGCATATGTATACCTCACATATTTTTTTGGACCGAACTGTCCTGATGCGATTTTATTTACATTAAAAAACTACGCGTCCAGGCACCCAATTGTGCTCGCATAAATTGTTCTGGATCTTCTGTAGCGAATTGCGTACCAGAATGACGGGATATTTCTCTCAACAGCTCCAACACCCTCATTTTTTCGTTGTCCGATAATGGTTGAATCACCTGGCCTACCGGCATCCTTTCGAGTTGCTCCATTGTCCTGCCCGGGAAAAGTTCCCCGAATAAGTCTTCCGCGACTTGTCTCAACCGTAATGACTCAGTACGACGACTCCCACGCCGAACTTCCGGGGTCGGCAAAAATCGTGGGTCAATCGGACGTCGACACATCGGACAAGTACGGTTCGTCTTCATCCACTCATTAATACATCCCGTATGAAACGTATGCTTGCAGGTTAGCGTTGTGGTGTTCTCGCGTGGTCCTAATTTGGCCAAACAAATCGGGCATTCTTGATGACTCTTCAATGTCCTAGCCAAATTTATGCGCGTACGCACAATCGTTTTGAGCTTGGGTTTACCGCCTCTCCGTGAACGCATACATTTAAGCAGATAAAATATTAGCGTTTATCCTCTACATAGGCTGCATCAATCCGTGCATCTAGCTCTTGCGCATGCGCTTCATACATGTCATCTAGCAAGCTTTCAAAGCAAGGGTGCGCGTAACACACGCGGCACACGCGCGTCTTTTCCAGCGGTCCCACCTTCATGCACTGTCGCCGTTCCCAGCACATGAAGCATTCTCCCCGCACCTGGACTGTAAAGGGGGGGCGGACAACGTTCATGATTGAAGTTGTACAAACTGAATCAATCGTTGAAAACACGCCTCATCCGAAAGTATTTCCTGAATGAATTCCCGTGGTCGGTACCGCGGCAGCGAGGCCTCCAGCCGCGTTAGCGCCGCATCCAACTCGCGTGGGTCCGTCGTCCGTTCGCCACACCGTGCATCCCAATACGGCACCGACGAGGCCGCCAATGGCTTGTCCGACTCGTAATGAAATCGGCCCACATACTCCTGCTTCATACTCGTGATGTCGTACACCAGCAACGGCACGTTGCGCGCCATCGCCTCCCCCAACGCAAACCCCTGGGATTCATGTGCGTCGACCACTACCATAAACTGACTCTCGTCCAACAACGCTGCATAGTCCTCCGACCGGTAGTGCCCATAATGAATCACCGTATACGCCTTACCGCGTCGAGTCAGTAGCGCTTCCACAAACGCCAAATCTTCCGGGGCACGATGCTTGTAGTAAAGCACCACTTTCGTACGCGGCTTTTCCGACGGGCGTGGCACCTCTACCCCAAACGGAAAACATACATAAGGAATGGGTGGTGGCAAAAACGATTCGTGCACGGCCTTGTTCCACTCGCTCAGACAGTTATACACACTGTTCTCCGATGCCCCCAACTCGCTCGCCGACGGAAACACAAAAAAGTGCGGTCCCATTATCATCTTGCACCCCCATGTATTTGGAATCCACCGCATGGGCGCCCAAATCAAATCCGGTACGCCTTGTATTTGCGACGCATCGGCAACCTTTTCGTACTCAATGTTAAACCGCGCACACCCACGTCGAAACGATGTCTCGTTACTCGCATGCGGCGTACCGATTTGAACGAACCGCATTTCTTTTCGTCGACGACTCCATTTCATATTCTTTTTTTCCGTCCATTAAAACAAATGCACTTGTACCCCCACCAAAAGCGGGTCGTCGACTTCATGGAAACGCACCACGGCGTATTGTGCTTACACTCTACGGGTACGGGCAAATCCATTACGTCCGTCGCAACCGCCAACCGATTGGTCGAGCTGCATCTCGTCTCGCACGTCGTCGCACTTGTCAAGAAATCCATCATCGAGCAGTTCACGAAAGAAGTCGCCAACGTCAACCCAGACCTCGTCCCCAAATTTCGCATCACCACGGCAGAAACCTTTCTGCGCGTGGGCGAGTTTCCTACGCCCGACCACACCTTTTTTATCATTGACGAGGCTCACGCCTTCAGTAACCCCGACGGTGTCATTACCCAGCGCTTGCACGCCTACGCCGTCCAATGCCGACGCGTCATGCTGCTCACGGCCACGCCTTACTCCAACACCTTGTACGACATTGCACCTTTGCTCGGCATGATCAAAAGCGAGCCCATCGTCACTAAAAAAGAATTTGACGCCATTCTGGGCAAGGGCGTCACGTCCGCATCCTTCAAAGCATGGGTAAAAGACTGCGTTAGCGTCCACACCATTGACAAAAGCAACACGGCCGGCTACCCAAAACTCACGGAACACGTCGTTTCCATCACCATGAAACCACAAACGTCGGACAGCATCAAACATCTGATGGAAGTACACGAAAAACCGTTTTTTGCCGCTGAACGTCAGCTTTCGTTTGGTGTGGGTACCTGCGAAAAGTGCAAGTGGCTCACGCGTCACATGAAGGAGTGGTTTGCGCGAGGCGAAGACCGCGTCGTCATTTATGTTGCCTTCATTGAAAAGGGCGTCACTCCCCTGTTAGAATTGTTGAAGTCCAACGGCGTCAATGCCGTCCTCATTGACGGCGAAACTCCCTTGGGGGTTCGTCAAAAAGTCCTTAAAGTGTTCAACCGCATCGACGACCCCCAAACCGGCGGGACGCGTCGCGCCAACATTTGTGGCGACGACGAATGGTACACGCGCGTCACGACGCGTCGAAACCCCAACGAATTCAAGTACTACCGCCATTTCAACATGGACACGCTTAAGCCCTCCAAACCCATACGCCCTACCGAAGACGAGCTTTCCGTAAGACCGCCCATTCCCCCGGCCTGGTCTCCCGCCGTCGTCTGCACGCGCAAAAATCCCAAAATCCGATGGGGGGCCCTCGACTCTAAAAAACGCTGGCAGCGCCGCTACTCCCAAGAGTGGGAGTCCGGCAAAGAAGAAAAAAAGATGCACCTCATCAAACACATGGACCACGCGTTTTGGAAAAAGTTTGACCACGTTATCTATGCTGGCATGAAGAAGGGGTGGGGGCAAGAGAAACTGCATGCCCTCGCAGCAAAAACCATGAGTCTCTGTCATTTTCGTGTAGGCGGCACCGACGACGACACGCACTTCGGAACCACCACCCTTCGAAAAGAGCACTGCACGCTTGACAACGGGCACTTGACCTTTTCGTTCGTTGGCAAATCCGGTGTTAAAAATACTTGCACCGTACCACCGCAACCCTACGTCACTGAAATGGCGAAATTGTTAGACGGCAAGGGTAACTTGTTCGCGCATGACGGCGTTACCATTTCCGACTCGTCCTTTCGAGCCTACTTGAAAACCAACAACATTAACATGCGCCCCAAGGATTTTCGAACATTTCACGCCAACCTTCGAATGCTTCAAGAACTTATGAAAACCGACCCCACAACTGTTGCGGCCAACAAGCGCAAAGACGTGGTCAACGACGCCTTCAAGGCAGTCGCAGAGGATTTGAACAACACTCCCACCGTTACGAAATCCTCCTACGTGTTCAACGCCATGTGGGTCTACTATCTCACCTCGCCCGCCGAATTCAAAGCGTCAGTTGCGGGAAACGGACCCATCACGTCCAAACTCACCAAATTCATTTCCAAATTCTTTGATCATCTCGATTGGCGTAAAATGCTCAGCGAGTACAAAGATACGTTTGGGTTGAAAACGTTTATCAACAAAGACATTACGACCCTGGTCATTACCGATGCCGGCGCCGAGTCCTTGGACTTGAAGGGGGTTCGGCATGTTGTTCTCATGGACAGCGTGTGGAACAAAGCCGCGGAAGAACAAATTATTGGTCGCGGGCAGCGTTTTAAAAGTCATGCCCATTTGCCCCCGTCCCAACAAACCATTGCGTCGTGGAAACTCATCCTTGATTTTCCGTCAGGCAAAAGCCCAGAGCGACTCATTTATGAACACGTGGAAACCAAATACAAAGAAACCAAACAGCTGTATGCTGTACTAAAATCCGTATCCATTTAATTTTCCGGAATTTTCGTTTCCTTACTTCCACATCACAACTTCATCATGGCTCGTATTGCTGAACTTCTTGCCATGACGCCTAACGACGACCAGTACGGCGCCTACATTGATGAGCTTACGATGCTCATGATGTACAATCGTCGAGGGTTAACACGCCGATTACTCTACGACTTCATTGCCAAGTTTCCCGAATATTACTTTGTTTTACCGCACTCCATGCTAAATCGGCACGAGATTGCCCGTCGCATTATTCTAGCCTCGCATGGACGCGTCTTTTCCAATTTACCGTTGGGCGTTCGCTCTGACCCACGCCTTGCTGCGTTGGCGTGGCGATTGAACCCCATGATGGGCTTCGCCATTCACTTTCAACTTCGACGCGTTTTGGCAACCGACAGCATGGTTCGCCATCTCATGAAGTTTCCGACGGACCGGTTGACCAGCAAGAGCATTCAATTCATTCCGCGATTAGCATTGCGAAACTTTGCGCGCAACTCGTTGGACGCGCGAGTTGCATTTTACCTCTTTCTTCATCACTCCCCCCTTTCAGGCGTCCTCAATGAACTCATTGCCAGCTTCATACCCATTGAAGTGGAGCGTGAAACGAATTCTTGGGGCAAAAAAATACATTGGATTGCCCTGCTTAAGCGCTATGCCGTTTAAAATAATTGAGCCGATTTACAATCGGATTCGCCCACCCATTTAAAATACAAAAATTACAGTCAAAGGTTTCGTGGTGGCGTTTATGCGTTAGAGGGTGTAAAATCAAACCGGCGTCCTGCAGTCGGCTCACAATAGAGCCAACCACTCCCGTCAGCTGGCCGTGGGACCGGCGGTGGGCAGCGAAATGTGTGGCTTGCACTAATGGGCTTAGTGTAAGCGACATCATCCAAATACGTGCAGCAGGACCGCCAATGTAGCCTAATGCATACGCTCCGCCACTCAAGGCGTACGGCAATGCGACGGGACGTACGATTTGCATGGCCAGCTCCCATTCTGATACCGCTGACGGGTACGGAACTTCGTGATGAATTTGAAAATCCCATAAAAACTTTTCCCAGGGAGGTGCATTCAGAAACCGAGGTGTCGTCTCAAACTTGCGGATCGCTGGGATGGTTTTCTCGACATGGCCCTTTAAGTTACCTTCAATACTTTGGTAGTCCAAGAACATGTGGACGAGGCCTGAAAGAAGATCCACCACAAACATACTCGCAACCACCTCGATGAACAACATATACATCATTCGTATTTAATGTTCTTAATGTGTCGAAAATGCGGCGTGAAGTCACGGCCCTTGCACGTAAGCAAGGCTTTCTTGCAAGGAACGTTGTATTTCCCACACGATAGGGTTGGCCAACGGGCTCGCAGGTAAACGCACAATTGGCAAGGGTACATGATCCTTTACCAGATTTTTTCTATATTTTGGACACTTGCAAATTTTATTCAAAATGGACATTTTTAAAATGTCCAAAATGGACTTTGGCAACTTTCGTTCGCAAAAAACGCTCAAAAAACGAGGTCCACTGCATAATGCTCTCGTTTTGAAAAAGAACCGATTTATTTTTGTGACTGACATTTTTTTGACATTTTTGTCCAGGCTGGACATTTTTGTCCGATGGCAAAGCTTCCGGTTTTCTGAGACCATACTTTTTTGTTTTTAAAAATATTCGAGACCATGTTCCAAGCTAGCTTCTTTCATAAGCCGGAAACAGCCGAAAATGGCATTTTCCGGCTTTTGTTCATCCTGACACGATGTATGCTGTGCTGAGTAGACCGAGGTTGAACTATTATGGTTTCGTAAAACCGGAAGCTTTGCTGTTGGACAAAAATGTCCAGAACGCCCGAATTGAAACGGGTCAATCGATTTTCTATATTTTGGACACTTGCAAATTTTATTCAAAATGGACATTTTAAAAATGTCCAAAATGGCCTTTGGCAACTTTCGTTCGCAAAAAATGCTCAAAAAAACGAGGTCCACTGCATAATGCTCTCGTTTTGAAAATTAAATGATTTATTTTTGTGACTGACACTTTTTGGACATTTTGGACCCGGCTGGACATTTTTGTCCGTGTGCAACGTTTCCGGTTTTATGACACCACGTTTTTCAAAACTTGCAAGCAAGCTGAGACCATATACCAAGCAAGCGAGTTTCAAAAGCCGGAAACAGCCAAAAATGGCATTTTCCGGCTTTCATTCATTTTGGCATTATACTTGCTGTGCGAGATGAATGGATACGGAGAATTTATGGTGTCAATGAACCGGAAAGTATGTTTTTATTTAAAGGATTCCTCAGAACATCCATCTATGGAGTGTCTTGATTGCGCATTTTATACTACGAAAACCTCGCATTGGAAAGACCATTTGAAATCCCGAAAACATCGCATCATCACGGGCCATGTTTGTCGATGCGATAAGATATATGCGTCCAAGGCGAGTTTGCGTCGCCATGAAAAAACGTGCGACTTCCTCGTGAAGCTTGACGAAGAAAAACAGCAGTCGAAGTCGTTAACCATGGTGGTGGACCGCCTCGCCCATGAAATTGCTGAAACCAACGCCCGAGCCGCTGACCGCGATGCCCGTCATGCAGCCGAAGTAGAACGTCTGCTGCATGAAATCGCCTCTCGGCCACAAGTAGTGATGAACAACACGAACTGCACGTTCAATTTGGCCACCTTTTTGAACGAGACATGCAAGCACGCCCCATCCATTGAACAGTTCATGAATACCGTTCCCATTTGTTTGGATGCCGAGAAACCCATCGGTCAATACATTGTTGACCAGCTCGCGAGGTGTGCCGTCGAAGAGCGCCCCATTCATTGTACGGACGTCAAGCGGTGCAAGCTGGCGGTAAAACAGGAAAATGAATGGGTACAAGACCCCGCGAAAATCGACCCTTTAATGACGAAACACATTCATGCGTTGCGGTTTCGGTGCCTACAACATTTAAATGAGGTGTGGTGTCGCAAAAACCCAGACTACGAAGATCCCGAGAGTACCCAAAGTGACGAGTACCAGCAATTTATTTTAAGTATTATGGGCGATTTAGACGCCAAGTTTTTGAACCATGTGGCTAAGGTAACTCCAATTCCAAAAAATTAGTTACTATGCATTTCTCGCCTAGCTTCTGCAATTAGTTCTGCAAGCAAGCGCTTTTTGTCATTTGGCGATATATACTGGCACAAAGCGCGTATGACAATCAAGTCGCGTAATTCAAGTAGCGTTTGCGCGACTTCATTTTCTTTAGTGTAGGCATCGTTGGACTTGGGCAACAGCCACGCTTCGATTTCTTCGTCAAGCGTCGACATGGTTTGAAGTTGTGTCTTCGTTCGCCACTTTCTCCTTTTTCGGCGACGGGTCCGACCCCGCATCAAGTGTACTGAAACGTTCTACGTGAACGTAGGGGCGTTTGAGTTGAGGGTTTCGTGCAACGTACGCTCGTAGCCCGTATTCCGTGACATTCGAGCACTCTAAAATTGTCATGCTTGGGTTTCCGTCAAAAAAACGCAGGTGTTCGTCCGTTAAGGACTCGAAGTAGGAAATATCCGTTACTGCAGAGCCAATCAGTGCCAGCATTTCCACGGGGACACAGTCGTTGAACATTCGAAGGTTGCTTCCAATGGACTCGATACCAAATCGTTGAATCACTTGCTCCAGGCAATCCACGGAGAGACACCCGTCTTCGACCACGTTACCCAACAAAAACCGCTTGAGATGGGGGAACTTGAAGCATTCGTAGACCGCCGCATCATTTATGCCTTCGACATATTGGACTGTCAAGTCTTGAAGATTTGGAAATGCGGTCACCAGCCGTTGAACGTATGATGGACCAACATGAACATTCGTGAGGTGCAGCTTCGTGAGAGCCGGGTTGCCCTCTAGTGCAGAGAGCCAAGTGTCACTTGTGCTGCCGCAATTGATTTCCAGTGACGTCGTCGGCGTTGCAAACACATGACCGAGCCGAGCACCCGTTATTTGGTAAGCATCAATGTGCGTTAAGGGACAGGTACGAAGCAAACGAAGTTGACGCGTCCTTTCGCTGACATTGGCAAACTGAGCTCGACCAAAACAGCGGCGCCACAACTCTACAGAACGAATTGTTGGAGCATCGTTATCCTTCTGCCAGGGAAACACAAACACCGCTTTCTTCAAGTCGGTATTCACGATGCGGGCGGCCGACGCATCGGCCATGGACAAGTATGCAAGAACCCCTTCCCCTGCATAGTGAAAATCGTACAAAAACGTAAACATGCGATTCATGGTTTAGATGAAGTTGTGTTTCACCATGGGGTCCCATTAAAAAAAATAAAAAGATATTTCCGGAAACTTCTTGGGTAAATGTACGGCATGTTAGATTTTAGCGTTCTCATTGGTAAATTTGTGTTTATTGTTCTGATTTTCGTTATTATCTCTGCGGGCTTCATTAGTGATATCTTGTCATGTCAAACCCGTAAGTGGCTGAGAACGTCAATGTTTGCGCGCCACCTGGTTGGGGTGATCATGGTGTTTGCCTTCATCATGTTTGAAGGCGGTTGGGATTTTAACTCCAAGCGCGAAAACGCTGAACCCAACAATTGGTTGAGCGGAAATACGCTCCATACGCTGGCCTTTGCCGTCTTATTATACTTTGTCTTTTTCATCTCCTCGAAAAGTCAGCTCATTCCGAATCTGCTATTCTACGGAATCATTTTGACCATTTACATTATCAACACGTACCGAGAATATATCCTGGCAAGAAAAGAAATCAAGGAAGACCGCAACGAGACCATACTTCAAGTAGAGCGTACCTTGTTGTGGGCGGCAGGCGTTGTCTTGGTGTACGGATTAGTGGAATACATGCGGTATCAAATGAAACGGCGCGGCGCCAAATTCAACTGGGTGACGTTTTTTGTCGGCGTCCCAAAATGCGCGTTTGAATCACGGTAGGCGCTTACTTTTGCGGGGGGTCAAATTCAATCGGTTTGCAATGCGGCGTTTGATCGCCTGTTTCAACGTTGTCGCGTAGTACCCCAATCCTTCTTTGCTTCGACGAAATGCCCATCCAGCGTACCCTTCCGTGTTGCGCGATTGGTCGCTGGGCACAAACGTTTCTCCCTTAAAGTTTGTTACGTAGTACCCTTTGCCCTTGGGGCCGTTACGGTACGTCCACCCCGGAAACTTTAGGTTGACCATGGCTACGGGGAAAGACGCCGCCACGAAATCCGTCTCCACTTTTACAGGGTGACCTAATGCCCGCTCAAGTTCGCTTCGCACGTTGTCGATACTCTCGACGACTTGAGCCGCGACCTTTTCCGGCGGTTCTGGCACTACCGCGTAATACCCCGTGCCCTTAGGTCCATCTCGAATAAACGTGTAGCCGGCTTTGGGACCAACGTTTTCTGAAGGATAAAAGTCCACCTTGGGCGTTTCTACCAAGTACTTACTTGCGCATTCCTGCAACGCCGCCAACTGCGTAAAGTCTTTGGTTTTATCGTACTTCTTTTTGGTTTTGGGACGAGATGCCAGTTGCGCGTCTATTGCGACAATTTCTGGGTCTAATTTGACTTGTTTGGCACACGCCGTTTTGGTGCCCTTGCACTTTGCCAACTTCGTAGCCACCAGTTTATGTTTTGCCTCTTCGAGGGGCTTGCGCTCTAGCGGTGGCAGCGTTGGTTCATATGTCCCAGAGATGGGAACTTCCACCATGTGATGAACCTTTTGAGCAAACCTAGTGCGATTGTTGGACAAGTCCAAATAGCTAATGTACCCCTCTAGTTTTTTCCGAATAGCATCATCTTTGGGGTCGCCTTTTTCGTTCACGAGGGTCGACCCTTTGAACTCGGGCATGGTGATCGGCAAGGCGTCCTTTTTGGGTCGGATTAAATTTAACAGCTGAAACAATTCAAACGGACTTTTGGAAATGGGAGTCGCCGTCATGAGGACAACGCGTGCACATGGATAAGTAGGGTCCGCTTCGTTCTTGGCGTAACTCTGATGCAAATACGTTTCTACTGTTGGCATGTGGGGTTGCTCGATGGGTCCCAATTCGTTGCTGTATAATTTTTGTGCTTCATCAATGATGAGAAGCATCCTGTAAAAGGGGTCGGCTTGCCGCTGGCTTGCGGTGATGCCGTGCTTTTTATCGAAATTGGCCAGTTTGGTTTTCAGCACTTGACTTCCACCTCCCTTTCCGGCAAGTCCTTTGACAAGATTCGTAAAGGTTTTGTAACCCATCGGACCGCCCAGCCAGCTGGCGTCGTACATCGAGTCGATGTCCTGCAGGTGTCCCCAGTTTTCCCTTAAATTTTTGAAATGACAAATGTTGGACGAGTCCCAGACGTTTTTCTTGATTTCACTTGTCAACGAGCTGGGGCACACGTAGACGATCAAGTATCCATTTTCTTCAAAGTTGGAGGCAATGGAAACGGCCGTGCACGTTTTTCCCGAACCCGTACTGTGCCACAACAGAATACCCTTGGTTTCCATCACTGGCGTATCTGTCTTGACGGGAGTTACAAAGCGTCGTAAAAAGTCTTGGGTCATGTTGAGCGTCGCGAACCCTTGTTTGCTAGTGCTCTTTTTTTCGTCCTTTTTCACGCATGCGTTTTCCAGAGGCAATTTCGGAAGATTGGCATGCCCGAATGTACGGGCAATCTTCCGTTGGAATTCGGACAGGGGCGGGTCAATATTCATGGCATCAATTTGAGCATCCGTCACTGGAACCAATGGCGGGTTCATGGTCTCTTCAAAGCTACCATTCGGTTTTGGTTTTACCAAGTCCATTGATTTGGACGGAGTTAGGGCTTTGGGAGGACTTTTTTTCCTAGTTACCGCATGCCATGCACGACTCACTAACCCCTTTGTTCCTTCCCACGCACGATACGTTTTATTTTTCGTCCCTTGCCAGGCAGCCAACGTGGCGCGCGACCCCAGGTCCCTTGTTCGTGCCGCTACGTGTTTCGTTCCTTGCCAGGCAGCCAACGTGGCGCGCGACCCTACGTCTTTTGTTCGTGCCGCTACGTGTTTCGTCCCTCGCCAGGCAGCCGAAATGGCACGCGATCCTACGTCTTTTGTTCCTTGTGCAACATATTTTGTTCCATCCCACAGCGTCGCACCAAGACGCGACCCCACATCTGCGGCGCCATCCCATAGTTCTCCATAATCGTTCGAATCAGTTTCAGCAAGTGCATTTTGAGTAGGCATTCGCTCTGGCGCAAGTTGCGCCGGCTTATAGGAAGGTTGCACCGGCTTCGGATTGGAAGGTTGCACCGGCTTCGGATTGGACGGTTGCACCGGCTTATAGGAAGGTTGCACCGGCTTATAGGAAGGTTGCACCGGCTTATAGGACGGTTGCACTGGTTTTGGGGGAGGGTTGGAAACTTGTCGGGATTTTCGAGGCGTGTATCGAACCGGGTTTTCGTACGTTTTTCCCGAGCGCAGCGTCATACCACCTCTACGACCACCCTTTTTCGGAATGTATTGCGCTTCCAATGCAAGTGCGAGAGGGCGATCCAACGCCTGTTCGATGCTGAGTTGCGTAAATTTGTCCGTCAAAAATTCCACGCTTTGGTCAGTGTCACTTGCATTTTTAATCAAATCCTCATACTTTTCGTTAAAGCCTAGTCCTGTCGCAAAAGCTTTTGGCATGCGAAGCAAATAGTGGTACACGTGCAAGGTCCACCCAACGTTGGGCGTGAATGGAAGATTCTTTTGACCGCAGTTGCGAGTACCGCGACCTTCCGCCTGCTTGGTTTCCGACGGAGACATGGCCTCCATCAAGTGGGCATACTTGACGTCGAACAAGTCGAGACCTTCTTTGAATTTTCTATCCAATACAATAAATCGAATGTGGTCTCCGTACTTGTTGGAGGGGGCATTGAATGTTTGCGTTACATAATTTTTCATGGATGGCCTGTAAAGTTTGGTGCCCGTCAACCCAATGTTTTTATTTTCGTCAACATAAAGCTCGTTGCCTGACAAATCGTAAGCTTGCGTATATCCGTCAAATGAAATGTCGCGAAACTTGATTTGTACGGGTTTACTTGATAGGTACACAAAGGTTCGTTTTTCCTTGTCGCCGGTCGGGGGAAGAATGGTGCGCACGTCGGGGATCATGTTCGTATACCCTGATGCAACGAGGGCGGAAATGACCATGCGAGCTCCGTAGCTGGCCTCGTCCACGTCCGAGTAAATGAAATGTTTAAACAAATGACCAGATTCTTTCATGTCCGCCGCGTCTAATTCTTTGATTTTCTCTAACAGTTTTACAATTTTGGGCGATGCACCTTGCGCCAGCGCCTGAAGAACTTTTTCAGGTTTGAAATCCATCCTGCTAAACATGTGTTCCCGCGCAATCGTGTGTTGCGGTCCCCACGCCTGAACTTTTCGCGCGCACTGCCAGAACTGCCTTCGCGTATTGTTGACTTTGGCCGTTGGTTGTTTTTTGATTTTAGAGCCTTTCATACTTTTATAGTATGATAACTTTCGTCACGGTCATTAAAATTATCCACCACGACTTTTCGTTGGCGCTTAACCTTTACGTTGACTCCATTGTCACGCAAATCACGTGCGACTATGAAATTATTATTGTTGAAGACATTTGCGATAAAAACACCGCTCGGTATCAAGTCCCCGTTCACCCTTGCGTTCGTTACATCCCGTATCACGCAACTTACCCGAACCCGTACAACTACCCCCTCATCGAGGCGTATGCGAAAAACGTGGGCATACGGGCTGCCAAATTCCCGTTTATTTGCGTAACCAATTGCGACATTCTCTTTTCGCCGGAATTCTTTCCGTTTCTTACGACCTTGGAACCCAAAACGTTTTACCGTTTCCCTCAATACGAATTGGTGGCCATTCCCACCTCTTTTGCGGAAGCATTGACGCTTCCAACTACCCCTCTCAACCACCTTTGTTCAACATCAACGCTGAAAGATATCGCATTTAAGTCGGGCGATATCATGCTCTTGGATGCAGACTCTTGGTTGAAGATCAAAGGCTTTCCTGAAAATACAATATGGGTGCATAGCGATTTAATTGTATGTAAAGTCGCGCAAAATAATGGATTTGCCCTGAACATTCCTTCCGTGCGAATTTTTACTTCTCCGCACGCGCGCGCTGCTTTGCCTGGCGCCCCCGCACTCGAAATGTCTTATGCATATTTGAACGCTTCCGCGTGTAACCCCCGGTAGACTCAGGTTTTTTACCAAAGCCAAAGAATTTTTTTGTTGCATTCACCGCCTTAGTCCCAAACCCAGTATATGAATTCTTTGCAAGCGTTTTCTCGTCTGCTCTAACTTGTTCATATCTGGTTTTATTAGTTGTATAAGTTTCACTTTTGTATTTTTCGTATTGTTTGCTTTGAGCTAACATTCCATTCTTATAGTCAATCAAGCCTTGTACATTATCAGAGCCTGGAATTTGCATAAGACCATCTTTCGCTTTGGCGAATAATTTACAAACACGGTCAACATCTACATTTTCTTCGTCTGATTTTTGTAAAGCATCGTTCTGGTTTTCCAACTCAGTGAAAAGCCCCAAATCATAATAGGTAAATCCTGAACGTTTTAAAGCATCCGCTT
>Ga0007787_10000325_pt1 | contig 14706 bp, 16 predicted proteins | sample LauGreFa1BDMLBSN_2_FD_59500 | JGI IMG/M metagenome (GOLD analysis project Ga0007787, IMG submission 59500) | Freshwater lake microbial communities from Lake Michigan, USA - Fa13.BD.MLB.SN | ecosystem: Environmental > Aquatic > Freshwater > Lake | place: Lake Michigan, USA | collected 2013-09-23 | reverse complement strand
AATTTCTCTTACTTTTTCTTTATCATTTTTGTAAGTCTTAAGAAGCTGATCTCTTTTTGCTTTGTGCTCTGGATTTGCTATGTTAAACTTTGCTTTTTTAGATTTTTTTGTTTTTTTAGGTTGAGCTATTTTTGTTTCTCCAACAATTTTTTCCCATTCATCTAATATAGCATTATTTTCAGCATCTGTTTTTCCAGATGATGGTAAACGGCTTGTTAAATATTTGAATCTTTCTCTTGATAAAGTACCTTTACCAACCATATCCGCTGCAAGTCTTTCTATATTTAATGCTGCTGTATCTAAAGCAGCACGGTCAGCACGTCCTTCGCTTGTCAAAAACCCGAATAAATTTAATCCTGTATTCCCTTTTGCTACAATATCTCTCATGTCTGTAATTGCTCGTTGAGCATCAGCAGCTAAAGATTGATCTTCGGTTTTTCTTTTAGCTTTTTCAAGAGCCATTTTTTGAGCAAAATCCATAGCACCAGAAAAGCCCTGCTGTGCACCGCCAAAAAGCTGATTTAAAAACTGCGATTTTCCACTAGGAACATCTTCGTATATCTGTACCATAATTGCCCCTTAGATAAGTCCTGCTAGTTTAGAAAGTCCCATACCACCAAATTGACCGCCTGCCTGCCCTGCCATACCTCCAAGACCCGATAGCAGCTGCATCCATATTGATGGATCTTGTTTTATTAGTGATGTTTCATAAGGTCTTTGTCCTAAAAGCTGACTGCTCATGCTCATAAGATCTTGCAATGCTTGTCTTTGCAATCCCATGCGCTGCGCTTGCAATCTTTCAGCAAATTCTTGCGATGCTTGGCTCATCTCATTTTGAAAACCAGAAGATCTTCTAGCACCAAAGCTTCCCATGCCAGAAAAGCGAGAGGCTATACCACCTTGCAAACCACCAAATTGACGCATAGCAGGGGCTTCCATTTGAGCAAAAGCACCCTCATCACCACCAGCTAGACGTGAAGTAAAACTATCTGGAGACACTTGAGAGAAAAGATTTTTAAAGAGGTTCATTTGTTCGGGTGTAAACTGCTGAATTTGGCCCATTTTGTAGCCCTTAGGGATGATGTTGCCTGTCATGCCACCCATGGAGGATAATCCTGTTGCCACGCTCATATTTGCACCTCTTTTTTTAAAATAAAGTTTACTGCATTGGTGTGATTTAGTCCAAGAAGGGTCATTTAAAAAAATCAGTATTTAAGGATTGCTTAAATACTCAACAACAACAATAGCATTTGTGATTGTTGGAGCTGATGACCCTGCTGTAATTACCACATTTGACGCAGTAAGCGTAAGAGATATCTGGTTATTCGCAGAAACGGCATCCACATATGGTAGGGGATACCAAGTTGATCCGTCAGTACATGTACCATACAGGCGTGTAATACCAGCGATTTGTTGTAAATCGATGTTATGCGGTGCTCCACCTGGCGCTGCAAACGTAAATATCTTACGTAGTGTCTGTTGTTTAGTCGAACCGTTAACATACCATGATTCCCCTGTGATTGCTATTTGACCTTTAGCAAATATACCTATCACCCTATCATTGACAGCATTGGCAATATCTATATTAGATCTATCCAGCTCTACTTGCAAAGCTTGTATTTCTGCTGGAAAATGTCTGGTTGTTCTAAGATACGGCGCTTTGTTAAATATATTTGTTGTCATAACACTTATGCAAGTATTTGTGAAGGGGTTACATCAATCACAAAGCCATGAAGTTCGATTTCTTCAAATTGGCTGTTAAAATTTGTATCTCTCATTTGAGCATCACTTAAAGTGAAGCCTATCTGCACGGTATCGCCAATTAAAGAGGTATTCATCCTATGCCACATTTGTGACTGCGGTGATGATACGCTGCTACCTGATATCGTTGTTATTTGTTGAAGATTGCTTTGGTATGGGGTAAGGCCAAGGTTAACACTTTCGGGGCAAGTATATAGAATATCGCTGTAGACAAGGCTATTATTCTGTGAAAGTAAAGAAGGCACTATAGCACCTTGGTTAAATGCTTGCGCTGCTGCCGTACTTAAGAAAAGCTGCACTGTAATTTGTCCATTAGCAGTAGTTGTAAGAAGGTATTGTTGCATGCCTATGCGTGTTTTTCTTGCTAGCTGCCACGATATAGGGAATTGTTTTGTCTGTATTTTTGGCACATACATTCTTTTGATGACACCACCGCCAAAGTAACTACCGGCTGTAATGTTGGGTGATATGGTAAAGGAGTTATCTGTGGCTGTTCCTACTTTAAATATCTTGCCGTTAAGCTCTGCTGCAACGCTTCCTGTACACCCTTCAATAACAATGTAGTCGCCAGAGTCAAGGCAGTGATTAGTAGACTGTATAGTATTTGTACTCACAGACTCAATCCTTAGCGAAATAGATTCTGCAGTACCCTCATCGCGGAAGACTATAAATCCTTGCTGGTTGCCGGCAATAACTAAAGGCTGCAAAAGGGTTGAGGAGCCAGCATTCCAAGGCTCATTCCACTCTGACCATGTAGCGAATCTAAGCCCTACTGTCTGCCAGGTAAGCCCTTGACGTATGCGGAAAAGGCCATAAGTGGTGAAGGTCTCATCAAAGATCGCCCAGGAATTGTCGCGGTAGTTATATTGCAGCGTCTGGTTGGGGAATTTCCACGGCTTTTCATTATCGGGGTAGGTAAAATATACCCATTCATTGATGAAATCTCTCTGCGCTGTGATACGCTGGGCGCCATTATTTTTCAGGGCAAATTGGAATATCTGGTCTGGTATTGCAAGGTCTACCCTTTCGCATGACACCTGAGATGTTAAGATGATGCCTCTAGATCCTATGGTTATCACACCACGGTCAAGGTTGATAGAGGTAAAAGAGCTCTGTGAGCCATATTCTGTGCTGATAGAGTATAGTGCAAAGGGGACAATGTCATTGCCTGTGTAGATCAGTCTTGTTTGCTGCCTTGTAAATCCAACAATCAGCACATCTTCGTTTGTCGATACTGCAACAATTGCCTGCGGTATGCCTGCAGTTAAAAATCCACCATAGCCTGTCTGGTCAAAAAAATAGGCAAAAGGTGTTGCTATTTGGTCATTAGGTACAACAAGAGGGGTAAAAATATTCGTCGGTGATGTTGGATTATCAACTGTGGCAGTCGGTGTATTGGTGTAACTGCAAGTATAGTAAGGCGTACCATTTTGAGAATATACTATGGTATCGGGAAGATATACCTGCGAGCCTGGAGCTGCTGTCTGCACTACAGGGCCGAAAAATAGCAGCCTATCTTTAAAAGGGACGATAAGCCTTGCCCCTGCAAGGTAGTAGATTGCTGGCGGTAAATTACCGATAGATGCAGGACTTTGGCATAGTGGCGGAGCGTAGTTTACCCATCCTTTACCTGTTGTGAATGTCGGCGCAGTGGTAGAGCCGCTTGTTGGGTCGCCATCATAAAAACGTATGCAATCTTTAGAGCTGTCTGCTGTATTTGTCAGATACTGGCAGATGCCTGCTGTGCCATTTGTAGCAATTGATGCTTGAGGAAATTCTACGATGACATTGTCGCTATCTGTCACGGTGATGACATAGCCTGTCTGGAAGTTAATCCCTGTGGTGGCTATTACCTCATTGACAAAGACAAAATCACCGACGACGAGGTTATGCCCTACAATATTCAATGTTGCTTGCGTTGCTGATACTACAGTGACAGTGGCAATAGGCTTATATTGCATGCCAATATTTGTTACTGTGAAAGGGACGTTGATTCCGTTGGTGACCCAGGTAGAACCTTCATAATTTGTGCTATAGAACTGCTGGTAGTCGCTACCATTCCACCTAAGAGGTGTTGGCTCTGTTTTCTGTGTATAGCCACCAGATGTCGGAGGATTTTTGTAAAAGCTTACATCATAGATAGAAAATGGATAGATATTGCTGATGACATAAGCATAGCGATCATCAAAGGCTAAAGTTGATGGAAATTGTACAGGGTCAACTTCAATAGGGGTAAGTGTTAGTGGATCTGCTGCAAGTTCAACATCTTTAAGGCCAAGCACTGGCCTGCAAGGATAGTAGTTAAACTGCACCTCTATGGTATTGCCAGATGCCGACGGTATAGAGATCTGCCCTGAGCTATAATGAATAGTATTGGGCCCTGATGTTCCTGTCGGTGTTAGATATCCATCTTGTGTAGGGTCTGTATAGACTGTAGAAGATGTTGTATCGGTGATTGTTACAGATCCTTGGACGATCTGCCCTTTAGCCTCCAGTCCAAAAGCTGTGAGGATGTTTGCCTGCCCGCTGCCATTTAGAGTTGTAGTAGCTGTAGAGCTGTAATATGTCTTTGTAGAGTCGAAATACCTTTGAAGCCTTCCAAGATACGATGTCCCTCTTTTTCTTTTTACCCTGCCACGCCATGTATAAGCATTGTTAAGTAAAGGGAAGCTGTCATTGTCGATGACAAAGGCTGTGCGGTAATTTTGCAGGCCATGATTGATAGGTGCGCCAACGACAATTTTTTCTCCCATTAGATACCTACAGCAAAATACATGATGTCGATACCTGTTGCATCGGTGCCAAGGGTAAAGCTTGTATTGGTAAACCCTGGAAATACCTGAGCAATCCTATAAGATGTGCCAGAGCGTCTGATACTTATCTGCACGTTGAAGCAGCTTGTAGTAAAAGGATAGGCAAAATTAACTACTGTCCCTTGCTGGCAGCCTGTCTGTATACCCCAGGAAAACATGATGCCATTGGGAAATTTTACAAAGCCATTAGAAGCGTTACCACCTGAGGCTTCTGTCACCTGTCCAGTACCCTGCCCACCATACCACAAAGAGCTAGCACCTGCTGCATTGGCAAAGTAGGGACTTGTAGCTGTTGTAGTCTTGGTGTAGAGCATCCCCTGCGATCCTGAAAGGGTGGGGTCTGTTCTTGTCTGTGGGAAGCTCACCTGCGCATGCTGGCCACCGCTACTTGCATTGAAGCTTACATGGTCTACCGCTAGTATATTTTCTATGGACTGGGTGTTGATGAGCATCTGTGGCTGGTCTAAAGAAGGGTCGTTATTTGCTGCTGGCACGCCATTGTTATAAGGTATTACAGTCATTTTTTAGGTGGCTCCTTGCGTAGAGTTGTAAATTACAGGGCCCTGGTATTCGCTAAAGATCGTCGGTGTCCTTGTTGCTGTGTTTTGCCTTTGGCTTCTTTTCCAGACAAGCATCTCTTGTTCTTTAAAAAGAGGCTCATAAAAGGCAAACTGCTCCACATCCCCTGTATCGCTAAGTATCTTCCTTGCAGCACCGCGGGCGATATATTCACTCATATAGGCAAAAGGAACAGCATCACCCATACTTAAAAATGCTGCCGGTGTAAGGTATGCTGCCATCTGTACAGTATAGGACTTGTCGGGAGGATTTTTTAGCGTAATGGTGTTGTTGTAAAAGAGCATAGCTCTAGGTAAGCCTGGCTGGAAATAGTAGCATGACACATAAATCGGCGTCTGTGGTGGGATATTTACCGGCGTCCCTGTGCTATCTGTGAAGGTGACGTTAATCTGTCCTGTCTGATAGTTCACAGTATTTTGTGTGATACTGTAGCCACCGCTGAGGGCTATGTCGCCGCTTGGATTTTGCCCTGGGCGCATGAGAAGGCCATAATTTTGGTTGGCGCTTAAAAACTGCCCGCTGTCGGTTGCTGTTATAAGGGCGCCAGTTGCATCTTGCGTTGTAATGGTAACGCCATAGGTCACCTGCGCTGTCGGTATCCCTGTGATGAATGTCCCTGTCACTGGAGGGTCTTGGGTAAGGTTTGCTGCGATGATCCCTGCCATATTGACATGGCCAGGCACGAGCTGCCCAAAGCCTACATTCAATGTATAGGTGCTACCGCCATCACCGGTACCTAGCTGCTGCTGCTGCGTATAAGGTGGCCATAGGTTGTTGAAAGACTCGGGAAGAGTGTAAAATGCAGCCTTGACGCCATTAATATAGCATGGCGCCATAAACCCTTGGTATACTGGGTAAGAGGCAATATTTTGCGCTCCAGGCTGCACCTGCACTTGATATAGGGGCATATTGTAGTAGATTCTTCCTGGCACCGTCTGGAAGGTGTAGCTTGTCTTAAAGTCAAATAGCTGCATCCTTGCATCGATATCCATAATCCAAAAACGATTGATATAATCGATGATAAGGTTGTCGCTAAGCTGCGCATTAGACGGCGTTTTGACAATCCTTCGCACGTAATTGACGATGTCGCTGAGAAGATTCACAAAAAAACCCCTTTAAAATGATCCCATGAAAACAGACTTTCTCGATGATACAGGATGAGCATCGAGTCTTTGCACTGTAGTATCTACTGCCATAGCCCCGTACATCTGTGCCATACCGCTATTTTCTATGATCTTATTTTCCATAACAAGTCTATGGTAACATTTTCTTTTAATTTGTTCGGCAAGGAATCTTGGGCCCCATACAGGCTTATTGACTGGTACGCTCCACTCTTGGGCTGGCACGCCAGCATAAGGCTTTGTCCATAGATCAATATTCTCCCCTTGGATCTCTCTATTTTCAGCGATAAACTGCACGTACTGTTTGTCATAATCCCAAGCAGATCTAAAGCTTTCATTAAAAGGCTCTCTAGAGCTGATCTCTCTTTTGGGTTTCAGTCTTATCTCTTTGGAGTTTTCTATCTCTTTCTGCGATAGCTTTGTCTGCATTTCTACATCTTCTTTAGGCGCTCTATTTACTTCGTCTAAAGTCATTTTTTTCATGCTGGCATCTACAGCATCAAACTGCTCTTCCAATTTGTTAATTTCTGCATTTTTTCTAGACATAGTACCTATTGTGGTGAAATATTAATGAAAGATCCTGGGATGCTAGTCTCGTAACTTGAGGGCCCAGAAGAATTTAGATAAGGCGTATTCAGATCGCCCACCGCCACAATCTGTGGTCTTGTTGTGCTATAGGCTGGATTTGCAATAAAGGGATTTGCCTGTCTACTGTCGATATTGATGATAACACTTGAGCTTGTCGGCACCGCGGTTACATAGCCGGAAATTCCGGATAACTGATAACTGCCATACCAAGAAGGAACAAGAAGACGCACAAGCTGCCCTACAACATACTCATGGTCGCCATCGGTTACAATCGTAGTTTCTTTGCCAAGGACAATGGTATTGATGAACTTTTTTCTAGGCGAAAAGTAGTCTGCTCTTATCGGTAAGTTGCGGTATAAGGCATTAGGGCCTTTGTCAAACCATGTAGTCATTTTTAGCCTAAAAAAAAGGAGAGGATTGCTCCCCTCCCTTTATATCAAAAAAATATTTTAAATGACTAGGTCATCTAAATATGCTACCCAATCAATGACGTCAGCAGCGTTACCAGCAATGCCGGAACCGATGATGAATCCTTGGTATGTAGCGTTGATATAGCTACCAGCTATAGCCGGGCTGCCAATAGTAGATGCAGGATTGAGTGATCCTCCGGCATATACTTGTGGAGACGGATAGTTTGGTGCTACGGCATTAAGGCCAAAACCAGTATTTAGATCACCAACAGCTACAACTTGAGCAAAAGTTTGGCCATACATAGCCGAACTCATGGGCAAATTGCTATTAAAGGCTGTGTAGCCTGTGCTGTTGATGTTTACCGTAAAGCCTGTAGAGCCTTGCAGCGATATCACATATCCATACACTGGCGATCCAGGGATCACAGGGTTAGGAAGGGAATTAAGCTGCGAAGTACCAAAAGCTTGCGGTATTCTAAATGCTACTTGCTGCCCGACAACAAAGTTGTGAGGTGTAGTACAGATCACCGATGTTGTAGAACCTGGGCTTATATCATTGATAAAAGCAACACCAGGAGCATATAGCGCAGGGTAGAGTACTTTTTTCACAGTAGCCTGCTGGCTTGCAGTCGCGCTATTGTACGCTGTGAAATTCGACTGAGATGTATCCCAGAGCACTTCAAAGCTTGTAGAGCTTGTCACAGTCACACTGAAAGGCACACCGCAAATCTGCGCCATACCTGTCGTTGCTGACTGATACAAATTCTGCAGTATTACAACATCACCAGTAACAAGGCCGTGTGCCGATGCAGTTGTAACAACGGCAGGTGCTGCAGCTGTTACAGTGTCAATATTTACTACAGGGCCGTATTGCAGTGCTAGCGCTGCCTGCATTGTTGTAAATCCACCACTTGTGATGAAAGAATCAACGTTTGCAGAAAGGCTCACTGCCGGTGTTGTTGCAAAGGAAAATGCTGTAAGCGTTGTCAGCGCTGCTGCATCTTGCCCCATAACAGACGACCACCATGCTTTTGTTACACCACTACCAGAGAAAGCACTATTTTGGTTAGTGATTTCTATACGCGACGGTGTAAAAGGTAGGATCACTTGTGTTGCTCCACCAGCGGATAACACTTGTCCAGATGCTATTCTTGAATATTCTGCCATGATCTTACCTCCTAAAGTAATAAGGCGTTAGTAGCTCTTGTGGAGAGCAAATTCCTAATCGCCGTATCTTGGGTTATGGCTTGTGCCTGTGCAAATTTCACCGCAAGGGTGGCATTTTGCGCGAGCATGCCGCTATAGTATGGATCACGGTAGATGAGATTCATAGAATACCCATCCTGAGCTATATGCGTAAGAGCCTGCTTACCACAAACAGTGTTGTAGTAAACATCTCTACCGTTAGCAGATGCAGCTCTTGCTACTGGCGCTTCCGATGAGGTTAAGATTCTGATGTTAAATACAGAACCATACTCACTTGGAAGGGCATTTGTAGTACTAGGATAATTCCAAGAACTTAAAAAGCCTTGTCCAGTTAGTGCATCAAAGTCCGGCTGAAGTTCTGTGGAGCTCAGCATGAAGTAGGCCGAACGCACAGGACCGGTACCAAATCTATTCTCGCCTTCAAGTCCACTCATGAACTTATACGCATTATTTGAATCAAGGGTTGCTGCAACGAGAGAAAAATCCGAAACTCCAAGAGAAGTAGGATTATCCCCGTTGGCGCCACCACTTGCATTGAGATCACTAGCTGCCGAAACAACGTAATCTCTGAGGATCAACATTCTGTTACTTGTATGACCAACATTTTTACTGCTGGCGGATAGTCATTTCTGCTATCTCAAGACCTTTCGTTGTCTTGTTCGGACTGTCGCATAACCTTTTCAGGCTCTAAACCGCTCAGTCTCTCACGGCGTGTTTTTGCTTTTTAGAAGGTCGATGAACATTTCATACAATCTATCAGATCGCTCTGCCTGCTTTTTTGTCTCGGCATCCATTCTGTCGATCTGTTTTCTTGTATCTTGATGGATATATATTATCGCACCAAGTAAAGAACCAATTACACTCAGTATCTTCGTCCATTCCATGATTTTACCCTTTTTGCCAAAGAGAATATCACGATTTTTCTAAATACACTAACACTTCCGCCTTGTCGGCATAGCTTTAAGCCTTAGCCTTCCAAGTCAATCAGGTTTAGTTTTTCGAGGACTTAATTCTCAATCCTCGGCTTGTCTCATTGACACGGCAAGCCTTTCGGACACCCATGCCAACACCATTTAAGACAAGCTAAGAGGGCGTGTTATTTAACATCATAATTTCTTTATAACAATTTTCACGGTATTGTTTTTCTTCTTCTGGAACTTTTGCCAATCCATTTGTAGGCTGATAATTTCGGCAGAAGTTTAATAAAACAACCGCTTGTTTTGTTTTAAATTGAAGGTAAGGAAGGCATTTTTTTAAAAATTCAATCGCATCAAATCTTGAAGAAATATTAAATCTACAAGCTTTCCCTTTTAGAGCTGATTGAGCAACAACTGTAAAATACCCACCAAAAGAACAATTCCCTAAAATATATTTAATTGCCAAATCACTAACCATTGTCAAAAGTATTCTCGGTCTATATTTGATCAAGTTATTCACTTGGCGATTTCCTTCTTTTGGTTTTCTAATAGATTTTTCTATTGAAAATGATCCATCTGTATCCATAATTCCTGCTACGTATGCCCAAAAATAAGAACTTTGACATTCTAATCTCTCTAACCCATCTAAATTTGAATCAATCAATTTTCTTGATAAATTTAAACTTTTTGAAAGTTCAATGTAGTCTTTATTTTCAACAGGAGATGTTAAAAATTCCCAAATCAGTTCTGCTGAATCATTCTTAATAATCAAATAGTTTTTTGTCTTATTTAAAAAATTTAAACAGCTTTCTGTTCCTTGTAACATCCATCTCCAAACAGGACGATTTCCTTCTTTTTTAGGCTTATCACATGAAATGCACCCACCGAATAATTTTTTAAGATATTCGGTCATGCCTTTGCATGAGTTATGCAGTTGTATGATAGGACAAACTTTTCCTCTTGGGCCTAATTTTATGCCAAGAGATCCATCACCATCTAACAACCCTGCTATATAAGCCATGATTTCCTTTTCTTCTGGATCTTTCATAATACCACCTTTTTGATAGCATTATAGATCCACCTACATTATGCTGCAAGTCTAAAACCCTCTTGATCCTGAAGGATCACCTGCTATTGATGATACACCCAGTTCCAAAAAAAGCCATCTGCGCCATCGATTACATCTCTCTGGGGCACTTGTGCCGGAGGCATTCTGTTACTTCTATTGACCCCTTGCAGCTACAAGGCGGGGAAAACTCTTCGGATTTCCCTCCACGATTTTATATATAGTCGTGGATCAGACTATCGCATACGCTTTCGCGTCCAATGAACTTAGTCGTTCAGGCTGCACACTTTCGTTGCTTGCCCCTTGTTGTCCTCTGTCTATGCAGCCAGGATATCCAAGTCAATCATCATCGGTTTTACATCGACACGCCGGGGTTTATCGATGCCAGCATTACCAAGTTGGATCGTCGGTGGCTGCAATGCTTTTGGTCTCTTAAACCGCATTGTTGTACCACCGTTTGCGGGCATACTTACTTTGTCCGCAACTAAAATATAATTCATATTTGGGGTCGGAACATAAAGCATCGCCGGGGCCAATGATTGAAGTATCATAGGGCCGAGGTTGCCTGTTGTAGTAATAGACATAGTAATTTCCTAAATAGTCTATTGCTTGATTTGCTGAAGCCGTGGACGATGGCGTACTACGTCCGTTTTCCAGCATATCGAATGTGGCTGCGAATTCCACTACGCGACTGCTATTTAACGCATAGCTGCGATTTTTTAATCTTAGTACACTAGATTTTTGTCGTCAAATTTTTGCTAAAGATGGTCAGCTTCTGGATAGAAAGGAGCTGACCATTAAAGACTGTCTAGATTCTTAGCGATTTTTTAAGCTGCATCATTTTTTCATAGGCTGATTTTTGCCCTGCTGGGCTGAAATCCCCTTGCGACTGGTATGGCGATGTCGATGTTTGAGGATTGAAGAATGGACTTCTGCGGTTTCTATCAATGGTATCTTGGATGCTGGGCTTATCTTCTTCTTTTTTATGCAGATTTAGGGCTTTGATGTTTTTGTAGACGAGTTTAACGCGTTCAAAACTTTCAGGTAGTTTGAGGATTGTTTCAGCAAGTTCTGGATCTTTTCTGTAGAAAGCCTCGGCGTGTCCCATGATCTCGTCGAAGTCAGGGTTCTGTTTAAGCCACTGCTGTTTTCTTTCTTCTTCGAGGGCTGTATATACGGCTCGTTGTATCTCTGATTTTGTACTTTCATGGCTTTGTCTTCCAAATTCACTTAAGGCTTTCTTTAGTTTTTTTCTATCAACGTAAGGATCGCTATCATCTTCTTCGTCGTCATGTTCTTGTATTTTTGATTTTCCTCTTTCTAGCTCAGCTAGGCGCTGCTCTAGGGCAAGGCGTGCTTGTTTTTCTTGTTCTACTTTTTTTAATAGAGCCTCTTCCTGTCTGCGGAAGTTGATTTCTTTGTCGCTGATTTTTGCTTCGACTGGCTGTTCTGCTATTGGGTTAACGCTCATGTAAAACCTATAAAAATTAGTTGAAAAACAACGTGAATTTAATTAAAAACATATTTAACACGCAAGCCCTTCAGCTAATTTTTTTAAGGAACAAGATGAAAGTAAATAGACTAGATGCACACGACCGTTTTTCTGCCATTACTAATAGAGAAAATCAAGACATTGGAAAGTTTTTGCAATCTATCATCAATAGGCGCCCTTTCTTTGACTACCCTTTCTATGTTTTTGTACACAAAAAGCAGCTTGGCCTTGATGAAAGGATTGCTATGTTTAACAAAGATGCAGCAAGCTACACCCCTTTTAAAGCTAGAAAATATAACACCCTATCAGATGTAGAAACCGATAGACTTATCTGGCAGCCAAGGCTTACAAAGCCAAAAGCGGTTCCCAATACATGGCTATTTAGGGTGCAGCCTGGCAGCGACGCTGTGGAGATTGTTTGGATGCTACCGCAAGAAGAGCTTTGGGATGAGTACAATAAGGGTAAAATGACAGAAAATCAATTTGTTATAGAGAGTATCCATGACTATCAGTTTAATAGAGAAAAACTTGAAGAAAAAGATCCTAGAGATCTATCGGATGAGATGGTAAAAAAGGTCTACGGGGAAGTTTTGCAACATATTAGCCAAGCTTCTTCGGAGGAGTCTTCAGCTGCTTCTTTGATAGAGGGCTCTTATCAATAAAATACGATGAGACAGGCTTGCCTGTCTTGTTTCTAACGCCAGAGCCATAGCTGTCGCCCTTGCCTTTTTTTGTAGCTGCTGTATGCGGTTGTTTTAGCATTATTTAAGATAGTCGCAAGGATAGGTTGCAAATGCTTTTTGAGGGATAACACCAGCGTCTAGACCTCTTGGCTTTTCAGTGCCTACAGGCTGTCTTTTGCCAACACCGTAGGTATCGCCGATCTGCATGAAACGGCCTGTTGTTGCTATTTCTTTGCTTGGCGCTGCAAATTCTTTGGAAGATTTTTTGCTTTTTACAGCAAGACGGTCTTTAAACTTGTCCATGGTATACCTTAAAAAAGGAGCGTCCAGAGATTTTAACCTCTGCAAAGGTGACGCCCCGGATTGTTTTACCTCTAGTGTCTGTAGCCTTCTTTCATGCCGTGCGCTTTGATCTTCGCTATGTTTTTTGCCTGTACAGAACGGATTTTTTCCTCTGTATCTTCATAGGATCCAATAGAACCTGCACCTTCAACATTTGCAACGTGTTTAGTATGCACGCCTTTTGGGAAAACGCTAGCTTCGGACTTTCTTCCAGCCCAAAAACTGTGATCATCAATTCTTCTTCCGCTCATATGCCCCTCAGGGTTTTGCTTTTTTTCAAATTTTAATTTGTCAACTTTTTAAATGCACTATTTTTTCTAGCCCTGCATACCACCTTGCATACCGCCTTGCATACCACCTTGCGGGCTACCTTGCATATTCGATAGCAGCTGCTGGATAAACTTGTTAGCATCGTTTTGGGATTGCGCCTCTTGTCTTTCCCTATTTTCTCTGAGCTCTTCCTCAAAGTTAAGGCTTTCAATTTCCGACATCTTAAGATTTGTTTCCATTTCCCCATAGCGCTGAATGACATCCATGAGCTTTTCAAGGCTTTCCATCTTTGATTTTGTGCTAAGAGATTGGTTTTTGGATATTTCAGAAAGACGCTCTTCCAAAAGCCCAACGTTTGCCGATGCTCTACCATGACGCTCTCTTGCTGTTGCAAGGTTGCCCATAGCTTTGGTGTACATCTCTTGGAGTTTTGCCTCAGAGAAGGCCGATTCAAGCATAGCGTTATGCTGCTGCATCTGCCCTTGCTGCATTTCTTGATTTTCCAGGTAATTTAAAACTTCTGCCTTGTTGGCAACGTTCATATTTTTGATGATCATCGATGGTGGAAATACTTCTCTGCCAAACATTTGGTTAATTTCTAGAAGCTGCTGCGCCTGAGCATTGGCTTGTGTTGGTGTTAATATCCCCTCTTGCACTTGCACCTGGTACTTAGCAAAGACACCAGAGTAAAATAGTGGCGTTGGCTCTTCGTTAATCATGAGGGCGATTTTCTCAGCCGACCAGTTGTTGAGCACTATTTTAAGGATTCTATCGCCCAATACCTTTAGCGCTGTATCCCACTGATCGAAATATTTCTGTAATACGGTAAGGTTTGCTGCCTGCTTGAGCATGGTAGTCAAAGCTGAGGCATTCCTATCATTTTGTGCTGACCAGTTTTCAAGATCGATGCCAGAAGTTCCAAAGATCAGAGTTTTAAGGCGGTCAGCCAGGGCAAAGTCTGATTCTGGCACAGCGTTGGGGATGATCTTTTCAACATCTGTCATCTCGTAGCCTTCATTAATGATAACATCCCAGCCTTGGCCTGTCTTTTTCATGTTATCTTCGTTGGCAACAGCTCCCGACTTCCTTTTCCAGCCAGCGTTGATTGTTGCCTCTTTCTGGTCATGAGAGATGATAATTTGGCGGTTCATGAGGTAGTTGCTATCGCGCATAGTCCTTACTAAAGAGCGCACCCTGAGATCGTATTGGTTGATATGGGGCTCGTAGTTCCATGGCACCATAATGAAAGGGCAATCATCAAAGCCCATGGGATTGTCGCCAAGATAGACAAGATCTTCATTAAGGATTGCAGCAAGGCGCCAAGTAGGGACTTCGATTTCAACAATTTCAAGATCAGGTATTTGCTGTAACATCATATCCACATCTTGAGCATTTTCTCTAATATCAAAGAACTGGTTTTTGCTTTTAGAATAGAGCTTTTTTCTTTTCCTCTTCCAT
>Ga0007787_10000312_pt1 | contig 14994 bp, 11 predicted proteins | sample LauGreFa1BDMLBSN_2_FD_59500 | JGI IMG/M metagenome (GOLD analysis project Ga0007787, IMG submission 59500) | Freshwater lake microbial communities from Lake Michigan, USA - Fa13.BD.MLB.SN | ecosystem: Environmental > Aquatic > Freshwater > Lake | place: Lake Michigan, USA | collected 2013-09-23 | reverse complement strand
CAATCCCTTTCCACTATCCCGAAGGTTTGGTGGAAAGGGTAACGCTGGCTGAGTTTGCAGAGCAAGAAGCTCACAGATTGCCGATATTTCTCGGGGCATCACACATAGGTATCTACCCGAAGTATTCGGTGCTTGACCCCATCCCTGATGGTTATTTACATTTTATCATCTCAAAATCGATGCTCTCGGGCCACGTGAACAGCTTAAACTTGCAAAGATGGGATGCTCATGAGCAAGTGTTCCATAGGATCAAACAATGGAAGTGATGAATCTGGAAAGGTCCACACACAATGAACCATTGACCGAAAGAAGTGTAGCCTCTAACACGGGCTTAGAAAATTTAAGTAGTCGAGTTTATCGAGTAACTCAATGGCAAAGGCTTCTATGGTATTTTCGGTGATTCTTACCATTACTCTTCACTAATATTAATTTAAAATATTGATCATTTTTACTTGATGCTCTTGTATATCTTCATATATCCATTCTAAGCTCTGTAAACGCTTCTTTTCTAACATGTTTTCTTTACATATTTGCATCATTATCATAAACTTAATTGAAGCCACACTTACCTGTCTAATCTTTCCATTATCTAAATAATGGCTGAGCTTTGCATTTGGATCCCAACTATTTCCTGAACTATTAATCTCACTTCCAATCATTGCATAATTACCTAGACAATTTATTTGATCTTGTGTGGGTTTATTTTGTTTTCCATCTGCTTTGGCTTGAGGGAAGAAGTGCTCTAAACTTCTACGTGTTCTTGAAAAATAAAATTGTTCAAAAAGTTTTAATCCAAAATCATTACAACCCAGTGCCTCAAAAAATATTTTTCTTTCACTACTACCTTCTTTTGTTTTTTCACCACGTAACTCATCAAAGTATTTCTCCCATAACTTATAATCTAAATAATTAAACACGAATAACGGTATTCCCTTAGATTTTATCGAACCATCACCATAAATATTGATAAAATCTATATTAAGATTTCGATGTTTTATATCAAGCTTGTTATAAATTAGAATAGTGCTATCAAAACTGCCAGGATTTGGCGTGTTGATGGAATTCACCTTAATCGGATCTAAATAAACATCTTTGAAGTACTTAACTGCCAAGTCATTCACAAATTCATAATATTTGCTAATATTATTACCTTGGTTAAATAAATGCAATAAACAATAGAACAGGTAATTTTTCCTTTGTCTTGCTGTGAATGATACTTCAAACATTGAAAGTAACTGTACCAGTTTATATTGAATTTCGCTTTCACCATCTAAATTTTTTAAATACTCGTTTTTACCCTCTTTTTGCCAAAATTGTAACTTCCATGGATTACTCTCAATTGTATCGTTTTCATTAGAATGATGTACAATATAGTTATCTAAAAAATACTTTGCTTTTAACAAATTATATCCGAACTCCTTTACAAATAATTCATCCAAAGGTATATTTTCTGCTTTAAGCTTATCAAATTCCCGAATTAGTTCCTTATCATCAAGTGAAAAATTAGATGCGTTGAAATTTGGTTCTTTTATTCTTGTAATCTTGAGGACAATCAATAGTAAATTTGAGAAATCTATGATGGGCTGGAAGATGTCTAGGTTATCGTTGTTGCCTGTCGTCTGATCAGCAACTTTACCATTCACAAGCTCTAGAATTGACTTTTTACTTGCTCCAACTTCTACTTTTGGCAAGGCATCAAAACTTTCAATTATTAACTCACAGTGTGTTTTTCCAAAAATAGCTTCCTGCCGGTATTTTTGTTGAATATAAATATTCATGATACTGCAGTTTTCCCACAACTGACTAAAGGTTACTTTATCTTCTTCGTTTAATTGCTCAATCATTCGAGCTTTTATAATCTCGTGCTTTTCCAGTTGCTCGCCTCTTGAATTCATTATTTCAAAATAATGATTTAAGTCAATGTCCCTGGGAACATTGTAGTGTATTAAATGAACATTTTCCTGAAAATAACTTTTAAAATTTTCTAAATCATTTTCTGGAACAATCTTTTTTATCGCATTCCTAGCATAATCAAAACCATTTATGATCCCATTATCTTTTTCATCAATATTAAATAAAGGGATGCTATTAATGGTTTCATTTGATTTTTTACGTGCCCTGTACGTTAATTTATTCTGACGGGGAACTCCAAGAGCAGAAAGTACAAGATTAATGGTGGTAAGTCGTTGCTGTCCGTCTATTACTTCATACACTTGGTCGCCTTTGTGATAAGAAACCAATGTTCCAATAAAATATGTACCTTTCTTGATTGCTTTCTTGTTTTGAAGGTATGCATCAAACACATCCTGTATAAGTGCTGTAATCTCATCATCTTCCCAAGCATAATTGCGTTGATAAATAGGCACTTCATAAGTAACCTGATTCCCGTTATATATTTCGGCTATCGATTGTTCTTTTAAGGGTAAAATATTGCTTGCCATATTATTCTTCAATAAATTTGTTTAATCTGAAATAGTATAGGTAGTTCTGATAAACTCCATTGACCTCATTATCCATATTATCTGTTTTTGCTACTATGTCTCGCATTGGTATTGGACTCAATTTGTCGGAGAGTGCACTTAAAAGTGTTACTGGAGAATCTGCCTCTGTTATCATTTTATATATGTTGAATGAATTTTTAACATCACTTCTCAAAATATAATTTTGTGCAGACTGCCACCCGAGATTATAGTATTGAGCCCTAAGTGAGTACGCCCAAATAAAAGCATACATTACAAATTGTTTCTCTAGCATTTCTTTATCAGTTTTAGATGGCCGTTCGCTTGGGCAGAACCTATCAACATAAAGTAATACTGCAGTGTCGAATAATAGACGTGTTATACTGTTACCTACACCGTTTTTGTAAGTTCGTAAGTCGAGTGTTTTAACAATTTCGTTGTCGTTGATAAAGTACCCTTCGTATTTATTGTTGTTCTGAATGTCTTTTAGGATTTCAAAATAATGCCTTGCATAATCGAAAAATGATTTGCCAGCAATAATTGGTGTATCTATCTGAAATGGTTTAAGATTATTCATGCCCGAAACAAAGGGCATGAAAGATTGATTTACCATATCAGAATAGGCAAAAGCACCTTTAAAAAACTGCGCATAAGGATAATTGCCGTTACGGTTTATTCCCTTAAACTTTTGGATATTATGCTCATTAAGTTCCCATGCTCTGTTTCCTTTAATCCATTCTTTTAGGCGGTAGATATAATCGCTAAACAGGAGGGAAAGCTTCTTTTGGTCAAGATCTTCCCAATCTTTGACTGTTTTTTCGGTTTGAGCAATATCTAAATTGTTCATTTCCCTCAGGTGATAGGCCTTTAACAAATCATGCGGATATAGCTTTTTTCCGCGAGCATTTTGCGAATCAAAAAACTGGAAGGCTTCAGAAATATCCTCGGTAATAACAACGATTAGTTCGCAATTATTTTTGATATAATCATGGAGCTCTAAGCGTTCCCGAAGATCTGAAATATTATGTATGCGTCTTTCTAGAGTCCTGTAATTATTGGGAATGTTCCTGGCGTTATACGCATCGTCAGTCAACGACTGATCTAAGAAACGAATTGCAACTCCATGCCCATCATTTAGCGCCATGAGCAATAGCGAAAAAGTAATTGTACGCTGTTGACCATCCACAATGTTGTATACGGATTTTTTTGCATCAAAATGAAGAATAAGGGTTCCTACACGGTATATTTCTTTATTTTGGTTCTTGGCCTCAATAATATCATCAAATAGTTGGACAGCATTTTTGGATGTCCATTTATAAGGTCGCTGATAAGGAGGAATCACCAGATTGATGTGGCTTATCGGCTTCCCTTCTGCATCCTGGCTAATTATATTGCTTAAAAGCAGGTCTCCTATATTGGTAATGGCTAGTTTAAGCGCTGTAGTCATAAATTTTTAGTTAATCATATTTCCCTTTTCCTACTTTTAAATCACCACTCATCAACTTCTGCAGCAGGGTATCTCTCAATGCAGTGAGGGTGCGAATTTGGGTTTGGTTTGTTATTGATTTCTCGTTTTTTAGTTACATTAGGTTTTCAAATGGTTGTTGTGTCGGTCTTTATGCTTGCCTATAACGTTTTGAGTGTAGGCGATATTGCCTTGTGTTGGAAGGTAAGGCAATATTCCTTACACGCTGTAAAGAGGGGTGTTCATTGTTTAATTTTCTTTATTCATTTCTTTAGCTTCGTCTAATACATCCGTCAACATTTTATTAAGATTCTCACCATTTAGCTCAATTGATTTATTAGCTCTCTCTGCAAGTCTACCATAAAAAGGATATTTATTCATGTAGTCAAGTTCGTCATAAAAAATATCTTTCAATTGATATACCAACCAACTTAATTCTTTAGAATATTTCGTAATAATAAATTGAGGACTACCATAAAAATCATTATTTATATTTGGTATTTTTGAAACTATTGAAATGTCAGCACCTCCGAATAAAGGCGCCCTTTTTGATAATTTGGTCACTTCATTATTTTTGATTAATTCACTAAGTTCATTCAGCTTAGTTTGTTTCATATTTCTCTCTTATTGTATTGCATTCGACTTTTGTTTTTTCGAGAATGTATTTTGTAATTTCGAAGAGTTCATTAAATGACTTTTCCACCGTATCATGGTCTCGTGTAACCGCTTTCCCTCTGTGTGTTATATTACACCTTACTTGATAATAATAATCAAGTGACTTTTTAGGGTTTAGCATACTTAGCCTAGTTTTATTATCAGGATCTTCACTGCTGAAAACAATACGCTCTTCATTTACAAATTCCGATAATGCTTCCTTAAAATAAATATTTTCAGCCAACAGTTTATTTCTAGCAGAAGGACCGCCTCCGAAACTGTATCGTAGAAATGAAAATCTTTCTAAGATTGTCCATAGTAGCATATATTTCATTTGTAATTTGAAAAGGGGCTTTAAATTCCATTCAAATCTTTCATTGGGCATTTCGGATAAAACTTCGATAGCTGATGTAAAAAATGGATCTTCCCACACAGTTTGCCAATCAGCTTCTCTAATATCGTCGGAACCTTTATCTGGTTTTACTCCATAGAGCAAATTAAAAAGAGTACCATCAAACTCTTTTTCACTCCATTTAAATAGTTTTGCTGGTTCTAACGAATTAATAAATGAGTATGCATCATTTGCAAATTCAGGTAAAAAAGAAATTAAAAAACCATCTACGTTTTGTGTTTTTGAATCTTTATATAATGTTACACCATCCCTAAGAACCAAGTCGCCTTTGATCGACATTGCTACTGCAGAAGAAACAAAGTCTTTGATCCCGAGATATGAAATTTCTCCAGGTCTGAAAAAGCCATATGAAAAAAAGGGTAAAGTCGAATTAACTTCAAATTCAGATTTTACTTTTATTTTTTGACCACATTTAGAACAAATATTCTCCATTTTTTCTGTTTATAACATTAACCATAACTTAATTATCTGTGAACTAAATGTTAGTTTCGTAAATATAATAAAATTTGTTTTGAGTTCATCACAGGGGATAAATACAACATTTATGTTCTTTAATAATTATTAAGAGAGATTTTAGTCAATTGTCCAAGATGTCTGTTCTTAATAAATTTTGCAAGTTCTGAACCAATAAGCTCTTTTGATGAGGATAAATTTCTGATAAATAATTGCTCACAATCTTTCCCCTCATCATTTTTTAACAGAAAAACTTCATTACTACTTGGCTCTACTTTCACAATTAATACATCTCCATCTGGAAATTTTAAAAACTTCCTACTCATTAGTGATGAAAAGCTGTCACCAATATAATTCCTTACCATATCGTCAAAATACAACCCGAAACCGTCTCTGTTTGGGTATTTCAACTTTGGAATTACTGATAAATATTCCCTTTCAAGCCCTAGTATGATTTTATTATTATCAACTCCTATTAATAAAGTTCCACCTGCTGAATTTGCAAAAGCTACCAAAGTTTTAAGAGCACTATGAATAAGTATCTTAGGTGTTAAATCACCATTAATTCTATTAATTTCATTGATTGTCTTTTCTGACTTCTTTTCCAAATTGCTTAATACGCTAATTCGTTTGATCGTATCCTCATCAAGGATAGGAGTATAAAAAGAAGACTTAAATTCTAATGTTTCACCTTCATCTTCTTTGATTTTTTCCTGCCAATACAAAATTTCCTCTTTAAATTCTCTTGCGTTTTTATCTTCAATCGATTCTTTTAAAGAAAGAATTCCGTTAGAAAGATAGTCATAAATTAGCCGTAAATTTTTCAAGATGAAATCTGAATCGTCTTTACTCTCTGAAATTAATAAATTATTAGCTAAAGTGATTTTTGCAACAGTCCTTAAATCTTTTTGGTTAGTTTCAATGCGGTATTGTTTAATATAATCAAAAAGTAATTCTAGTGTTGAATCTTCTTTTTCATTAAACATACTTAGTATATCTAAAAAGAAAACCAACTTGCCAGAATCAGGAAATGTTTCAATGGTTTTTTGATTGATTTTATTTTTAATTTCCTTTGCATTATTTTTAATTAAGGTGATATTTACTAAAGAATTACTTTCCAGTGCTTCCCTTATTTTAAGTAATATTTCAAAATAAGATGTGTAAATATTAATTAAAAAACTTCTAGCGTGATTGGCATTTGTATAGAATTGTTTTGCTATTTGAAAATTTTGAAGTTTCTTAGAAATGTCAAATTGCAAAACGGCAAATTGTTCTATACACAAGGCTTTTTCTATTTGAGTTTTCTCGAAATTTGTATCTAATACATTTTCTTTTTCAAAATCAAAAAACTCTCCTACTTTAAATGAAAAAATTCTTTCAACGTAGTTGTTATAGTAAATAACGTCTCGACTTTTTAGTGAATAAAAATTAAAAAAAAGCTTATTATCATCATCTACATTTTTAAGAATCACCTTGATTCCCTGACCAGATTCAAAATACTTGTCTATGTTGTGCGATGCCCATTCGAAATCAAATATTTCCTTTTTATGCAGTAATCCATCACCAATACTCGTGGTTAAAAACAAACCATACGATTCTACTCGCTTAATAACCCCATCATATATATTACCTATTAGCGATTTTAATTCACCTTTATGATTTAAAATTGAATCTGTATTGTCTATTTGTTCAAGTATAAAAAAATTAAATGTTCGACTTATTGACAAGCATTTTGCTTCAATTGTAAAATCTGATTCTTCAAAAGGGTATGTTTTTAATTTTTTGTCTTTTATATGATGATATGGCAAAAAGCCTTTTAAGTTATTATAAACTACCTCATAACCTGTTTTACTTTTTTTAGTTAATCTAACCAAAAATATGTTGTTGTTATTAAACAGATATTCTAACTTGTCCCAATCTTCACTTTCGTTATTTATAGTAGAAAAGTTGCTTTCCAACAAATCATAATTCAACAAAATTGTTTTATTAAAAATAAAAGGAATCTTTAAATCTGGATTCTGATAATTTTCAAAAAAACTATAGGCATTAAAGAGTAAGTATTCTTTTTTATCAATAGCTAGGGTTGATTTTGTAAATAACTTTAGTAACTGCCCGCATAAAATATTAATTTGTTCAAACATAGATAGTTTTTGAGCTATATTAATTTCACAAAAAGACCAAATCAAATATTTGTTTTCATTAATCGTAAAATTAACCGAATGATTATTGTTAGAAGACAAACTAAAATTCTGTTTTTCCTCTTCACTTATGAATACTTTTTTGTTAAATGAAATATATTTTATTAATTTATCTAAGTAGTGAATGTCTGAATCTGATGGCTCATTTAAATTTTTTAGTATCTCTAATAACCTTTTCAGAAAAAGATCCGCTTCAATTAATTCTAATTTGGTAAAATGGGTAATATGATAAAATCTATCCAGTAGGTTTTTCTCATCTTGAAAAAATATGCTGTCATTTAAAAAGTCTAGTGGGTTCGATATTAATTTATTTAAAACCTTATCATATGTTTTTGCCGCTTCTAGTGCTGTTTTAGCTTTTAACTTAGTGTTTTCCCTAACTTCATCATCTAGGAATGATGTAATGATACCTTTACTAATAATCCATTCTTCAAAAGTTATGATTAATTTATTAATTTCTTTTGCTTGTTTGAAATCTTGTCTTTCAACAGTCTCATGGAACTGTTTAGAAAGAATTTTATTTGTAAAAGTAAATACCCAAAAGGCACTTTTTGAATTGTATTGTTCAATTAACTGAACAATATCTTTATTGGTTCTATCATATGTCTTAAGGATATTTGTAAAATATTTATGTTCTATTCCTTGGTTGTCTTCTATTTTATCAAAAGTTACAAAAAATGGGTCCTTTATATTTACTTGGAATAAGCTTAAGCGATATGAAATGTTCATTACTTTACAAGTAATTTTTTCTAACTTGACATTGTTAAATTTCTGGCCAGGAAGCATATTGACTTCGTGGATACAATTGTCAGCTCCTTTTAATTGAAAAATATCATATCGCTCCTGCTCTGTTTCTTTAATTTTTTCACCAATCACTTCAAATTCGTACTCTTCGTTTAAAATATAAAAAGGATGTCTGAAATCTTTGTTAATTAATCTCGGTATTCCATTGTACTGAATCCTCTCTACTTCGCAAGATAATGTTTTGTGATTCCAAATTTCTCTTTTTTGCCATTTTAGAGCTGAAACTTGAATTATGTTTTTATCGATATCTTCAACATTAATTATTACTATAATTTCCCCTTTTTTATTTACTTTATTTTCAAATTCAATTATGTTAAAGTCGTATACTTTACCTAAGTCGTAATGCTTATTAAGTATATATTTATTTTCAAATAATTCCGATTTTACATAATTTAGAAAAAATTGTTTAGATTTTAGATTTAGTTCCTTCTTGAAAAAATGTCTTTGTCCAACTTCTACATTATATTTTAAAAGTTGGTTAGATGGGATAGTGTAGCTTTTGTCTTCGATGCTAGAATAAACCACAAAATAATCATTTCCCCCAATAGTTGTGATTTCTAAAATGTCACAAAGTAATTCTGTCATTATTTATTATTTTATATATTAAATAATTCAGATTGGTTTTAGGTTTTTAGAATTACGCCTCACTTACATATATGCGAACATAATACACCCTATATATCCCAATATGCCTGTATAGGCGAACAAAATGTTCGTTTTGTAAATATAATAAAATTTGTTTTGATTTCATCACAAGGACTTTTTATCTTTTGACTCCTTTTTAATCTTAGATGAGGGTATTATGCAAATTCTCCAAATCCTCCCTCAAAATAATCGATAATTCAGACCTTTTGACCACTTGAAAAACTCTGTAAGCATTATATTTAAAGGGTTTTTATTTTATTGTAAAATAGTTGTTAAAACAAATATAGGTTTTAGGTGTAGAAATTCAGTCAAAAAATCATTTTTAATTGATAAATTATTTATCAAATAAATTTTATGAGAAAGACTATTAAATGAAAATTATAAAGAGAAATTTTCAAATTTCTTGTAATCTCAGATACTCTTTTATTTCATTTGGGGTGGTTCGGAACTTCATCAACATACAAATAGAAAATAAATGGAATGCATCATACTCTCTCTTTTGCATTTTAATAGTCATTCCATCAAGGAAAAATATATTGTCATTTTGGAATTGTCGAAAACTAATTCTTTCTACCAATTTAGCATCACTGAATTTGATGTGTAAAAAATTCAAGACCTTCATTTTTGATTTCAATTTCGAATTTTCTTTCATCGTAATAATTTAATATTTCACCTTTAGATAATTTAGGGTAGATCTTATTTTTCACTGCAAAATGAAAAAAAACAAACTCAAAAAAAATAAGTCGAATCTCATCATCATCCATTCCTGTTAGAAAGTAGCTTTTCTTTAATTTAAATGATTCATAACGTTCATTGTATGTAAAGTATTCATGAGCATCAAAACAATTATCCAGGCGTCTTGAAATTGACTTATACATGTTTTTAGCTAAGGTCAAGCTCTGAATTTAAATAAACAAGCAAAATAAAGTTTTTATTAATGAAGATTGATTCTCTTTTTTTATAAATCGAAAGTTTGTCAGTTTATTTTACTTTCTAAAACCAATGTGATAATCTTTTTGACCTTAAATGGCAGAATAATTTAAATTACTGGTTTAAGTTAATGATATTATTTCCCTAAATTTGACACGATTGTCTAAATTTGAATATCATAATGATAAAAGAAATGGAAAAGCCGATTGATTTTGGAAAGTATATTCATGTTTTACGCAAAGAGAAAAAGTATCCGTTAAAAATCGTTGCAGATAAATTAGGAGTTGATATTTCTCTACTTAGTAAGATTGAAAATGGTGAAAGACAACTGCAATCTCACATGCTAAATGCCTTATCTGAACTATTTGATTTGGATTATAAAGAGATGCAAATACAATTGTTGAATCAGAAGATTGAAAATGAGTATGGTAATGAGCCTTTTTTTAATGAAGCTATTTTAAATTTTAAAAATACCCAGTATAAGTAAATTTAATAAAGAAAAAATATGAACGCTTTTTTAGACCAAGATGTATTTATTGTCAATCAAAATCCAAAATCTAAATATGATGACAAGGAAGGTATGGAATATGAATACCCTACAAATATTCCAAATGGCAAAAACATTAAAAAAGGAGATATTCTAATTTTTAATTTATCAAAAAAAGTCGCAATTACTTTAAAATTGGGAGATGCAACCATTAGTGGGATAGCAAGGGTAAATAGTGTTACTAAATTCCAAAAAAACGAAAAACAAATGGCGAAAGCATCTTATTCATGGTTTAAAAAATTTAATCAGAATATCTCATTTGAAGAAATTGGTGGTGATATAAGAAATAATAAAAATAATTCTATTAACAGAATACCATTTGAACTGAGTTTTGAATTATTATTAGAATTGTTGAAAATTAAATAAGTAAATCGTTACAGGGAATGGCAAGAATGGATTCTATTAAAGCTAGTGATGTAAAAGTAACTGGCGAGTTAGCGAAAAATAAATTGGCTAGTAAATTAAATAGCAAATCATCTAATTTGATTTGTCTAAATATTAATGAACACAAAACTATAACTGATGCAATTGGAGCCCATGGAAAAGTATCAATGAGAGTTGGGAAAAATTGGCAATTTCATTTAGGGGAAATAAATGAAATTAGTTCTATTAGTTCTTATAGTAAAAGTTTAAAAGTAATAGAAATTGACGGAAAGAAATTGATGTGTGGAATACATAACATTACATGGGATGAACAATTGAAACAATTGAAATCTTATTCTTTTTGGGATAAATATTTTGCCAAAGGCTCAAGTGTGTTCTGTTTTAGCAATGATAGTTCAGAGTATTTCTTTTTTAATATTAAAGATATCATTAACTACATTATTGAAAATACGGAGTGGAGATTACTAAAAACAGGAAGAATTAAAGGAGATTTATCATTAAAAGAAAGGTCAAAAAAAACAATTTTTACAATAGAGTATAGAAATGAATCTCATAAAAAATGTTTTGTTTTTGGCGCTCATGGTGGCAATAAAGGAATTGATTTATTCCTTATTCTTTTAAGAAATATTAAACATTATCATACAATTTTATGAAATTAAGAGTATTTGAAACATTTGCGGGCTTTGGAGGCGCCTCGTTTGGCCTTAAAAAAAATAAAATACAATTTGAAGTAATTGGATATTCAGAAATAGACAAATTTGCTTCTGAATTATACGAGTTGAATCATCCTGGCTCTATTAATTTTGGTGATATACAGAAAATTAACGCTAAAATTTTACCTGACTTTGATTTATTAACTGGTGGTTTCCCTTGTCAACCATTTTCTAATGCAGGAAAAGGTTTAGGAGAAGATGACGAAAGGGGACAATTAATATGGGACGTTGTTAGAATATGTAAAGAGAAAAAAAACAAACCCAAATATATTTTATTAGAAAACGTCAAAGGTTTTGCTTCAAAAAGACATAAACAAACAAGGGAGAAACTATTTGAAGAATTACATAAGATGAATTACAAAGTTGTTAGCAGTATTTTAAATAGTGCTAATTATGGCAATTCTCAAACAAGACAACGATTTTGGATTTTAGCCATCCACAAACCATTAATTAGTATTGATGATTTTTTAGACATCCCTTTTTCTTCAAAAAAAGTTAAGTTCTCTGATTTTTTGGACAAACACCCTTCAAAAGATTTGTACTTAGACCAAGATCAATGTAAACATTTAATAAAAAAACATTCAGTTGATTTAAATGTATCCACAAGCTTATGTTTAGATATTTATAATAAAAAAATAAAGTATGATGAGTCATGCATTACATTGACGGAACCTCATCATAATGGATTAAGGGTTGTAGAACCTATGAATGGTGATGATTACAAAGTTAGAAAGCTGTCCATTGAAGAAATGTTTAAGTTAATGGGATTATCTAAATCTGAAATCAAAACAGATGGGTTCTCATACTATCAGCTTGCAAAAAGAGCAGCAAATGGATGGGATGTCACTATAGTGGAAAAAATATTTAAAAAAATACTATTGGAAAATGGAAAAATCTAATCATTATTTACCGCCTAATTTATCTAATTTTCTTGATAGTTTTAGAGAAATTGGATATGTATGTGAAGTAGCTATTGCAGATATTATAGATAATTGTATTTCTGCTGAAGCCAATGAAATAAAAATTGATGCAATTGAAAATCCAGAAATCAAAATTTCCATTTTGGATAATGGAATTGGGATGACACTTGATGAATTAAAAGAAGCAATGCGGCTATCTTCAAAAAGCCCTAAAGAAATTAGAGACAAAAATGATTTAGGACGTTTTGGTTTGGGCCTTAAAGTTGCTTCATTTTCACAATGTAAGAAATTGACAGTTTTTTCTAAAACAAAAAATGGTATAATAAATGGTTTGCAATGGGATTTAGGTTATATAGCCGAAAAGAATGATTGGTTCGCATTAATACCGAATAAAATTTCTTATTCTGAAACAAAAGAGTTAGATATTTTGAAATCTGGAACTTTAGTAATTTGGGAAAGTGTAGACAAATTTGAAAATCATATTTTTTTAGAAGAGCTTGAAAAAATTAGATACCATGTTGGTTTAGTATTCCATAAGTTTATAGATGGTTTAAAAGGTATTAAAAAAATAAAGTTCGAATTAAATGGATTGAACATTAAATCACTTAACCCATTTTTCAATAATAATTCCGGACAAGAACTACAAACTTTTGATTTCACTTATCCTAATGGCAAAATTAAGGTTTGTCCATATGTTTTACCTCATCATAGTAATGTCACAGAAATAGAGTACAAAAAGTATGGACTTAATGAAGGATATATTAAGTCTCAAGGCTTTTATTTATATCGAAACTTTAGACTTGTTACCTGGGGTACTTGGTGGGGCTTATCTACTTCAACAGAAGCATTAAAGCTTGTAAGAATTGAAATTGAGATCCCAAATACTATGGACAACGAATGGAATATAGATTTAAAAAAATCCACAGCTAAACCTCCTTTTGTATTTCGACAAGAACTTAAAAGAGTTTTAGAATTTGTAAATCCAGTAGGCAAAAGAGTATATACCGGTAGAATTACAAGGAAAAATTATAATAATGTTATTCATCTATGGAATTACATTCCAAGAAGAGATAATAATAAAAATATCTTAAAAATAAATAGACAACATCCACTAGTTGAAATAATTGAATCTGAAAGTTCAATTGAAACGATTACTAAAATCAATATGTTATTAGACGGATTAGAACAATATCTGCCTATAGAAACTTTGATTTCACAGATTATATCCGATCCTAGAGATATTGATCAAAGTTTTGAAGAAGACAACAGGCAATTGTTAGAAAATCTTATTCAGCACTCGCAACTAAGTGAAGAGTTTAAAACCGAATTACTCAAAACCGAATATTTTAAAAAATGATAAATATCAAAACACCATTTGAAATATTAATGGAGCATTTATTTAATGAGTTGAGAAAAAAACCTCAGCCACTTGCTACTATTGAAATTGACAAAGCAATAGATACTTCAAAAAAAATGATTGATTCTTTCGGATTGGAAAATTATTTAAAAGTAATTACTAATAATAGCGATTATGAAATTCCAATTGTTTATAATCTAATTGATTGGAATTTGATACGTCAAGAAATTGAAAGATGTTTTTGTGTTTTGGTCAAGGGAGGCACTATGGTTTCAAGTCCAGGAGAAATTGATAGGACTTGGTGGTCTAGTAAACAAAAAATTAGTTCAGATTTATTTTATTGGACTAGGTACAAGCAATTTTTATCAAGTTTTTTAACCCCAATAGTTGTAAGAAATTTGGATGACGACACTGACCTAGTAATGAATTATTTAGGAGACCCTAATTTGCAGAACTTTTCAATTTATGGAATGGTTGTGGGACATGTGCAATCAGGGAAAACATCAAATTATTCTGCTCTCATTGATAAAGCAGCAGATGCAGGATATAAATTTATTGTCGTTATTGCTGGAAGCATGAATAATTTAAGGAACCAAACTCAAAATCGATTGTATGAGAGTTTCATTGGTAAAAAAGGTGATTTTTTAATAGGTGTTGGTAAATATGAAAATGACACTTCTCGAATTCCCATAAGTTTAACAAATGAATACAAAGACTTTAATAAGCAAGATGCAGATAAAATAAAACACACTTTCAATTTTGATAATATTAAGTCCCCAATATTAATTGTCATTAAAAAGGAAAGTAATGTTTTAGAGAATGTCGTGAATTGGTTAAAAACACAATATCCTAATGGTATTTCTAATCATGCTATGTTAATGATTGATGACGAATCAGATTATGCATCAATTAATACACGTGAGCAAGATGACCCTACTATTATTAACAAAAAAATTAGGATGTTACTTTCGTTATTTAACAAAACATCATATGTAGCATTTACTGCTACCCCTTATGCTAATATTTTTATTGACCATGAAGCAGAAAATTCGC
>Ga0007787_10000308_pt1 | contig 15075 bp, 19 predicted proteins | sample LauGreFa1BDMLBSN_2_FD_59500 | JGI IMG/M metagenome (GOLD analysis project Ga0007787, IMG submission 59500) | Freshwater lake microbial communities from Lake Michigan, USA - Fa13.BD.MLB.SN | ecosystem: Environmental > Aquatic > Freshwater > Lake | place: Lake Michigan, USA | collected 2013-09-23 | reverse complement strand
CGTCAATACAGTCCCAGGTCGTTCCGTTAAAACTGATCATGTCCCCCGCCTGCACATACGTCTGGCCGTCAATGGCGGGGTCGAGCGCCGCGCTGTTGGCCGCAATGTAGTAGTCGCCTGTTGCTGCTGTCCCGGCGCCGACAACCCCGCCCGATGCAATCACCGGCGAACTGTTGACTGTCCATGCGCCCCTGTATGTCAGCGCACCGGCAATGCCAGCGGGCAACATGGTGGACGGGATCTTGCCGTCAACGCCCAACTGGGGAATGAGCCCAGCCACTGGCGCCGTGGTCAGCGCTGGCCCCATTTCGGCCGTGGTCAAATTGGGGATCTGATCGATAGCAATCTTCCCAGTCAAGGTCAGCTGCGGAATCTTACCAGGATCATTTAGCTGGGTGATGTCGTTGGTCGTCAGCGCGTTAGGCGTCCCCGACACCTCGACCACGCCCGAATTGGCCTTCATGTAGACCTTGCCGGTCTGGGTGTTTACAGCAATTTCTGCAAGCTGCATAGAGCCAGCAAGAGGCGCCAATTGACTAGTCGTTATTGCGTTGCGGAGAGGAATGATGGGGAATGCCATGGTCGTGTTTTAGTAAGTTCCTGCGGTGTAGTTAACTGGCACCCACTCGGTGCCGTTGAATTGGTAAATTTGATCTGCTGCTGGCGTTGCTTCGGCAACCTGTTTGCCGCGGATCCCGACGACGGTAGCGGTGTTAATGCCAGACTCGGTGACAATGCGCACGTCGCCCACCACAGCGCCGAGCGTGCCGGGCATGCCGGGAACGCCGGTCAAAAGTGTGACCACTAGAGGGCCGCATGAAGATTCGCAACTCATGAGATTGTGACGCGGGCCTCGATTAGGCGGATGTCCCAGCCGTCTGGGCGCTGGACGTTAATTGTTAGCACCGCCCCAAACTGAGCGGACAGCAGTGCGGTCTGCGTGTTGGTCAACCGCATGGAAACTGTTTCAGGGGTCGCCCGGACGATGCTAGGCGTCGTCAACGCGACTCCCGCGGCGGTCTTGAGCGTCACGGCGATAAACCAGTTAGTGAGGTCTGAATACGGCGAGCACGGACCATCCTCCTGAAGCTGGAAAGAGAAATCCCAGTCGGTCCCGCGCTGGATAGTTGAGGAAGTTTGAACGGCGACCATTACACCTTGGGGTATTGGGACAAGTAATTTTGGGCCGAGTCACAGCAACCACTAACGGGAGCTGCGCCGGTGGGCCATGCCCTGGCTGCGATCTCATCCGCAGCTGATGGGAGTGCGCCCAGCGGACACGGCGGCGCCGGTGCGTAAATCTGCCACCGCCCAACGCAACCAGCCTGTTGCTGGCAGTTGATGCAGGTCAAGGCTCGCTTTTGGACAATCCATGTCGGCGTTGTCATGACAAAGATGGAGTGGCTTGCACCGTAATCGTAAAAGTGTTTGTCAGAGTCTCACCTTCGTCATTTTGCGCTGTTTGAACGATCTCTGTAATGTTTCCGTCCACAAACTCTTCTACATACAGTGGCAGCGTAACTTCTGGTTCAATGTTTTTTGACTGCAACACAAATCCAGCTCCGAAAAATCCAGGGATTCTGCTTTTTACCCATTCCCGATTTGCTTTGTGATAGCCAGTCCATGCGTCAAAAAAGTCGTAAATAACCGGAACGCTTGGCTGAATGTTTGTCAGGACTCCATTCAATGGAGAAAGCCATGAAAAATAAAGCGACGTTGTTTCAGTCGATCCTCCTTCATAAGTTACCGTAAATTCCATTGGACTTGTGTCGTCGATGGTTTGATTGGTAATAATAAACGGTTTGTTTTGGTGAAGGTCCTCAAGCAAGGATTCGTATCGCTGACTGGAGACATAAGAAACCATGAAGTTGCGAAATTCCTTTTCGCCTTCCTCAGGCTCGTAAACTAAAGGGTCAGGGAGGTTTTTTTTCCAAATTTGCCCGTCAAATATCACTCCTTGGTTTTCATAAAAATAACGCATCCCATCAACAGCGTCTTCTGGATCTTCAATGTAGAAATTTGCAGTCGGAAGCATGATAGTTCCGGGCTTTGCCAATTCTCCGTCCGCAAGTCCTCCAGATTCCAAAAAGGGGTCTTCGTTAGGTTGCCAAAAAAAGGTTCTGTCAGGTTTAGGAAACCTAGTTTGTGGACCTACAAACCATTTTGCAAACTCTCCAGTGCCTTGGACGTTTACAAAGTCCCCTGGGTAAACTCTTCCAATGTTGTCAATTTTTGGATCCAGCTCAATGGGGTCATCAACTTCGGCGTCTTCTGGCAAGTCCACAACGTAATAGGCGCCAGCAGCTACTTCTCCATTTGCTTTTCCTCCTGCGCTTAAAATTGGACTTGTGTTGACCTTCCACATTCCAGCAAATGCGCCTTTTACGGCTTCTGCTGAAATCACAGACACGTATTGTCCAAGGGTTATAAATCCCGATGTGTTGCCAGTGCTGCTGGGGGTAAAGTTAAACCGACGAAACTCTTTTGTAGATCCAAAATCCAGACCACAGGTTTTTTCCTTAATTGTTAAATCATCTGTGAACGATTTTGCAGCCACGTTCCCTTCTAATGACCAATTCATTGAGGAACTGCCTGTTCCAAATGGACTAAACTCACCCGACCCAGAAATGGTGATGCGGATGTCCAACCTAGCACGGTCATTGAAATCATTCAGTGACATGCTATGACGAAGTTGGAGCCAGTGAACAAGGACTAGGGAACGGTTGGCTGCAAATGTTGGAAATGCTTTTGATGAACTTAGGTTCTGCTTCTGCGTCCACAAATACTTTTGCCACCAAATTGTATTGCGTGGTTGAGCTGTTTTGTTTGAGTTCCGGTTCAGCCGAAAAGGACACGCTAGAAGGCAGTAGCGTGTCTGTATCAAAAATGATTTTACTATAGATGTAGCACGTTTCAGTAACGGTCAGCCTTAACGGAGGGTCATTATCTGGAAACATCCCGGTAGGTAGCATTTGCCAGATTAACCCCCATGCAACTTCAACCTTCAATCCTTCCTCGTCCGAAACATCCGAACACTCAAATGGACAGGGGATCCCAGACCCACCACTTTGACCGCCTCCTCCAGCGTTGCCGGAGAAAATGTTGATGCTGGTTCCGCCAATGGTCCGGTTGAAGTTACCTCCAACAAGGCCGGTAATTTGGTTGGATTTGACTTCATCTATCAGCGCGTTAAATGCGCTTGGAGAGATAGGCTGCCCACGTTGTTGGTAGGGAGGGATCATTTAATAGAGAATGGCATTCCAAGACGTTCCAGCAGGCGAAGACTGATATTCATAGGTAGTCCTAAATGAATCCCCCTCTTGTTGCGATCTAACGCCGGATAAAATGAAGTTGGTGCCTGTGGGAGGCGTGAAACCACTGGGCCACTCTCCCCATTGGTCAATTTTACCCAGCTTAGTCATGTCGGGAGCTCCAGTTTCCAGAACCGTGACCCTAGCTGTGACTCGGCCCACATAGTAACTTTCCATCCCGGCTTTCCAGAACGTATAAAAAACCGTAAAACTAGGATCTTCTTCCCTTGCAGGCTGCCACAAATTTAAAAGGTTTTGAGGTGTAGTGCCTTTGCCCTTGCCCGCTAAATAGGGGTCAGTTGGGTTTCTTTTGTAGGTGATCCACTGCTTTTTGATTGCGTCAGAAATCTGGAAATCTCCTCCGTCATTAAAGGCTGGATGCGTTTCTAGAGGTTCAGTGCCAATGCTTCCATCAAAAGCAAATTGGGGAGTGCCTTGCTCCATCAAAAATTCTTCGACGAGGGTGTAGACTCCATCGGTCTGGTCTTCACGATAGCTCCTAGCGTTCGGATTCTTTGAAATCTCGCCATCTAGGCTTTGCCTTGTGATCGTTTCAATGACGCACTTGTCGATGCCCATCGACGTTTCAATTTTTACCTGTGTAGCCATAAAGTTAGATCACTCCAAGCTGGGGAATTACGTTCCCAATATAAGGATTGGACGTTGGCGTTGCAGCCTTGAGGAAAGCGTCAATTGAATTGGCAATGCGCTGCTGCACTGCGAGCTGGTCGCGCTGCACGTTTATGGATTCTTCCCCGCCCCATACTGCCCCGCCAAGAGCTCCCACTTTGGCGCCGCTAGTGGCAAGCATTGCGGCTGGGCCTTCTTTTCCAGCTTTCGGAATATAGGCTCCACTCGTGTCTGCTGCTCCTGGCGCTGGATTGGCTGCCCTAGCGGCGCCAGCAGTTGCCTCTTTTGACGCGTTGATTGCGTCCATGGCGCCCTGAATTTTTGCTTCGGTTTCTGTCGTGTCCAAAAAAGGTCCACTAGCCCTTGCTTGAATCTCAGCCTCTTGTATTGCTGCTTTTTGAGCGGCCTCGCCCTTGAAGACATTTTTCACCGATGCCGCAGTCATTGCCATCAGTACTTTGATTTCTTCGGCCAAGAAATTGACTGCATTTTGAAACGCCAACTTCATGGTGTTGTAAATCAACTCTCCAGTTGATCCAAAGTTGTCAAAGTAGTTGATCCAGAAAGAAATTGCGTCGCCAAATGCTTGACCAATTTTGGACAAGTCAATCTTTGCGGCGGCCTCGATAACCCCCATGAGCTGCGGCACAACTTCCGACGCAACTCCGACAAAAAACCCTTTGAGTTTATCTCCCACTACGGACAAGAGGTCGCTTGCCTGGCCAAAAATCCCAGCGTTTTCAAGCATTAACGCAGCTTGATTTCCAAGCAGTTCGCGGACTTTGTCCATGCCCCCAGCAGAAAAAACTGCAAGCAACTTTGCCCCCTGCTTCCCAAAGATTTCCATTGCCATAGCAGAGCGTTGAGCCGGGTTCTCAATTTTAGAAATAGCCTGGCCCACCTTTGCCAACTGCTCATCGGCCGTGAGCCCTTGCAGCTCGCTGATATTTAGCCCCATTTGGGCAAACTTTGCGGCCGCGTCCACGCTGCCACTGGCTGCTTCAGAAATGGACTTTTGCAGCTTTGCCAAAACCGGCTGCACCTGTTCGGCCTTCATGCCGTTCAAATCAAAAGCCAACTGAAGCTCCATCAGCTTGTCGATGGCAACGCCGGTTTGCGCGTTTAGGTCAACCAGATCATCGCCCGCTTGAATGGCGCCGTAAAAACCCCGTGCGGCTGCTGCGAGCGCGCTAAACACGGCGGCACCACCGACGACATTTTGAATCATCGACCCAAGCCCTGCCATGGCGGATTGCGCTCGGTTAATGCCACTGACAAACCCGCTGGTATCTGCGCCGATTTGGATTGTGTTCGCCATAATTTTTTAACGAGAGAAAACGTCACCGCGCCGAATTGCCCTGGCTGCGATGCCCGAGACTAATCGGCGCCGCATTGCCTCTGCCTGGATGTCGTAAGCTTGCTGAAGTGCCCTCTGGATGGTTGCTGAGTCGGTGTGCTTATTGGGATTTCTGGCGCGAAATGCCACGATATTCCCACTAACTCGAAGCGCTGCCGTTCCAGGGTTTTTGCTTTGCAGCCGTCCAACCCATTCGGGAAATATCACCCTGAGCCGAGTCGCGGCTTTGCACCACCCGGCAGCAGTGACTCCAATCGTGCGCTCCAAAAGCGCTTCGACTTGTGCGCGTTTTGCCACCGTCGAAAAATGCTTGGGAGCGCTGTCTGGGTAGCGTTTGTCTGGCTTTTGGTGCTGCTTGATAAACTGCACCAGTGCCGAGGGAGAAGCTTCCAACTCTCTGGAAACAATCTCCAACTGTTCCCGACGTGCTGCTCTTCTGGCGCGGTCCAACTGCCTTGCAACGGTTGCCTCATTGCGAATCACAAGTGCCTTGCGAAGCGAATTCCTGATTGCTTTTTTGCTCGCACGATACCCCGCGGCAAAGGTTCGCCCAGCCATCGGTGGCGTGTATTTAAATGCGTTGCGCACCAGTCCGCGGGCTTGCTCTTCCACCACCTCTTGCGTAGTCCTGCGCGTGATTGCAATTGAGCGTTGCAGGTAACGGTTAAACCGCGCCCCAAACTCACCCGCATTAGTTGTGACTCGGATCCCGTCAGTCATCGTCCTCGTCCTCCTGTTGCTGGCGGGGCACAAACAGGCTTTCCAATGCCACTTCTTTGCGACGCACTGTCCACGCACCATTGCCCCAGATCACGGCGTGGTAGATCCGCATTAACTGCGCCAACGGAACCCGGCGTTGTAATTGGTCTTGCGTCCATCCAGTTTCACGCGCCAGTACCAAGAGGAAGGATTCCTCCCAGCCTGGCGCCGTCAGTTTTTTGGCGCGTCCTCCCGTGTCTTGCCGGGTTGCGGCAGAACGTCCACGCGGCCAGATTCTACAGCCTCGGCTTGTGCTCGGCACCATTCGGCCACCGGCTTGGCAAGTGCCAGCGGAAAGGCCCGTGTAAACGCCTTGATGGCAGCAAGCGCGGTGCCGTCGCTGATTGCCTGTTCTACGTCCTCAGGTTCGCGACTTTGCAGCCATGCGCACGCAATCACCTGCTGCTGGTCGGACAGTTTTGCTAGTTCCAGTTCGGAGATCGCAAACTGTGTCGTCATAGTCCAGGGACGCAACTCAAGCGGTCCCACTTTTGTGTTTTTTAAAAAGAATGGGTTCATGCGAAGCGCGCTTGGAATTCGTTTTTGAGCCAGTCGGGAGAGTCAGGATAGACCACCCCAAAACTGCGTGCGTCCCCGCGGGAGATCCCAACCGCGGCCGATCTGGCAAAGCGCTTTAAGTCCCGTGCGTTGTCCCTGTACCCCCGCATCCACGAGATGTCGCTGTCGGGATTGGCCTTGCACCAGTCAATGCTTTCAAAGCGCTTGCGGAACTCGTCAAAGTCGATGTCCTCGCCGTCCACCTTGGCGAGCACGTCGCAGTTTACGATCCACCGAACGTGCGTCTTTCCAGCTTCGTCAACAAAGTGCTGAAACCCGCCGCGTTTGATGAGTGCACCGCCCGAGGTCAACCAGGCGGCGATGATGTCAGTGTTGAAGCTCTTGCCCGGAGCTTCTGAGTCCTCAAGTAATCGGAGGCGCATAAGTTAGTTACTAGCTGGCGTTTTTGTAGACCGTCGCGGATGCGGACCATCCACGGAAGTCGTCGTTTTTGGAGTCGAGAGTGACGTTCGTCCAAATGCCCTTGCCGCTTGTTACGCCAGGCATGCCACTGGAGGATCCCGCAGCAAACGGACAAGTGTCGCCCTTGCCCTTGACGCTCACAGAAAAGGTTACGTCAAAGGTCTTGGCTTCAGAGAACGTACCAGTGCTGCTGATAAGCTGCTTGAACTCTGCCTTTTGCTCTACGTCTGCGGATTCAACGATTGATCCAGACGCGCTGATGATGGAGATGCCGAAAGTAGCCATGTTAAGCGAAAAGCGTGTAGGTCGTTTCAGATGTTGCGAAGTCGTCGTTGGTTTCGGAAACCTTCGAGCCGGTAATTTTGGCGCCGCTAAAGCTGCCCTCTGGCACTGCGTCCAGATCTGCTTCGCCCTTGGTTTTGACGGTGGTCGTGGTAGTGCTGCGCGGCTTGGCCTGCACAATCACAGTTTGCCCGTCGGAATCGCGGATCGTCGCAAGTTCCACAACAGTTTCTTGTGTGGACTCTTGCAAGTAGCCGCTGGGTGCGGAGACTCCAAATGTAACTGCGCCAAAGGATACAGGCATAGGTTTTTAAGGTTTTGGGCCAAAGCCCACGGTGTATGGGAGCGAAGTGCGCCAGTGACGCTCATCGCGGAGATTGTCGGTTGATTGAGCCACAACCCCGTAGAGTTGCACGGCGTCAGAAACTAGAACCAAAGTGCGCATGGCAGCGTCCACCTCGGCAGCAAAATCAGCCTGGTCGGCCCGCGTGAAGTCGTCGGCCTGCAAGCAAACGGACAACGTCAGGTTGCCACGTTGCAGCGGAGAGCCGACTACCACGTCGCTTTGCAGTTCCATGAGCACCGCTTTTGCCGGGATTGCTCGGTCGTCCTGAGCCTCCCCGACGTACACGCCCGGAAGAGCCAGCGAAAGAGCGGCCTGCACTGCCGCAGAGAAAACGCCGTCGATCATCGCGTGATATCCTCCAGGTACAGCTTCCACGAGATCGGATCCTCGTCCCAGCTCGTGATGCGTCGCTCGGTGCCGTTGACGGTCAGCTTGGCGCCTTTGATTGGCTCAGGAAAGCCAGCCTTTAGGAGCCGAACTGAGCCCGCAAAATGCTGCTCAAAACCGCCCATTGCCAACAGGTCAGAGGTCTTCTCGCTCGCTACCGAAAACACTGTCACACCGTTGTATGTGACGGTGTCTGCCTGCATGTAATCCAATGCCTGGCTCATTGCGGATTCGGTGATGGCGGTCCACTCTGACATTAGAGCAGCGGTTCCTTTGAGCGTCTGGCTGGCTTTGGCGCCTCAACTTCTGCCACCGGCGTGCCACGGATCGTGCGGAAGTTGTCGGGAGTCGGATTGCACACCAAAATCAGCTTGCCGGGGTTTGTGTGCGTTTTGAAAAACTGCCTAGCGTCAGCAGGTTCAGAGGAGGAAAAGATCACCTGTGGGCCTGCACCGGCGTCTTCAATTACGAGCGAGATTTTCATTGTGGGATATTCGGAAAAAAGCCGGAGCCCCCACTAAAGGGGACCCCGGCCTCTGGAACTGTCAAACTTAGGGAGTGACGATGCGGACGCCCATGTTGGTGCCCTTCGCAACGCCCCAGATGCAAGACACGTTGACGCAGGTCTTTCCGCTGGTGCGGTCGTAGAACTTACGGAACGTGAGCGGCAGCCCCAGGTCGGGCACGATCACTTCAGCGATCTCGATGGAGTCGGCCAGAGCGGCTTCCGGGTTCACGCGGCGGGCGGCCATGATAAGCGCGGAGGAGTGCAGCGCGAAACCTGCCAGTGCTTCGCTGTTCGCGTCGCAAAGGTCGGACTCGTAGATGTCAAAGCCCGAAACACGCGGCACGGTGCCTTCAGCTTTGAAGGGAGTAATGCCGGGAATTTCCGCGCTGATGAACGTCTTGGAGATCGCGCCGTAGTAAGCGGGATTGATGATAACGCTGCGGCCCATCTTTGGCGCCTTGAGCGTCTGCGTCAGCGTCACGCCGAGGTCGATCACATCCTGCCGGTCAAAGTTGGCAGCGCTGGAGGACAAGGGAGTCTGCGCAAAGTTCGCAGCGGTCACCAGATTCCAAAGCTGCCCAAACATGTCAGCGCCCAGGGACTGCACCATCGGCGCCAAAAACAAGTTCTGGAAATTGATGGAGGACTGGAGGACTTCGATGTCTGTGAACCCGAGCGTGACGCCGCGATGCTGATCGAGCGAGATCGTGCGGGCAGTCGTGTCACCGGCCACAGGAGCGTAGCCTGCGGAAGTGATGTCAACCACGGACGGGACCGTAGCAAACCGGGTCGTCACCGAACTGCCAGCGGATGCAACATCCGTGGAGAAGTCAGTGGTGATGCCACGCAGGGGAGCGAAAGCATTAGTCAGGAACGGCAGCGACTGCTGCGCGATTTGTGCGAGGAAAACGCCATTGAGGGCCATATGATTTTAGATGTATGAGGGTTAGAGCTGCATTGCTTTCTTGTTAGCGGCGTAAAACTCATTGCGCTCGCTGAATCCAAGAGTCATGTAGTGCGCCCAAAGCTCTTGCTTGCCCTTGGGTGCGGAAAGTTGTTCAGGCTGGATGGCGACGGGAGCCACGCCCAGGTTGGCGACAATGGCGTTGGCCTTTGCGGAAGCATCGGCCTCGGCAGCCTTCACTGCGTCGAGTGCTTTTGCCAGTTCCAGCTTTTCCAGTTGCGCAACGTCAAGCGCGGCGGACAGTTCTGCGGCGCGGGATTTAAGCGCGTCAAAGGTTGCCACCAGTGCGGTGTGCTCGGCGCTTAGTGCGTTGAGAGCGCTCACGTCTGCCTGCGCGGCAGAGAGCGCGGCCAGCGCGTCAGTCAGGGTGTTGGGTAGATGATCCATCTACCAATGCAAATCGGGACAAGTAAAAGCCCGCACCGAGAAACCAAACTCGGTGCGGGCGGAGACAATAAACCCCAATGAAACTACACGCCAACCATACTAAGGAGTGCCTGATAAGCAAGTTCTTCCGTGCCGACGTCGTCGATGAGATTGCCCAACTTTGCTCGCGGTGCGAGGTAAGCGGCCCCGGTCATGTACTCGTCGGCCACGCGCCGATTGCGAAGGACGTTGCCGCGGAACTGGTCAAAAGAGTCGTCCACGAGCTGCTGCAAACTAGCGCGCTGGGCGGGACTCAAAGACGGCCCCATGCCAGCACCTTTGAGCGGTCCGCTGGTGATGGGTTCCCAGCTTAGTCCCTGCGCTTCGTAGGCAGCAGACTGGTCCAGCCAAGGAATGATTGTGCCAATCGAGCCCCAGGTTGATCCCACGGATCCAATAATCCGGTCGCAACTCACGGCGATGTTGTACGCGGCCGAGCAAGCGGTGTCGTTTGAGTAGGCGACGATTGGAACCTTGAGCGCTTGGATCAAATCCACCACTTCGGAACAGCCGGTGCAGTTGCCACCGGGGGAGTTGATTTCGAGCATGATTCCGCGCACGTTGGCCTCTACGGCCTCCTCGATGTCTTCGCTAATCCACTCGTAATCCCAAGCGCCGCAGCACGCTTCCAGCGCGGAGATCCCCTTGGCGAGCGTCCCGTCAATGCAGATGTAAGCAATCCCTTGGCCGTCGATCTCCATCTCCTCGCGCTTGTTCATCATGCCGCCTATTTTCTCGTAATCGTCGCCACCAGCGCGGACCAGTCGGCCCTCCACTAGCTGGCGGACTGCTGCGTAGCCGCCAGGCGTAATGAGCCACGGCCGGTAAAAAACCTGCTCGATAATGCGTTGGAACTTCATTCGGTGGGGGCGGTTGTCGGCGGATTGCCGTTGGGTGTCAAAAGTCCAAACACGTCACGCGAAAGCCCAGAGCGTTCGACCCGCTTTTTGATTTCGATTTCCTCGCGTTCCACCTCGTCAAGGTGCTCCTCCAGTGTCTTGGAGCCCGACGCCAGAATGTCGGTCATACTGCGCATCCCAGCACGGTAGGCTTCGATGGCGTCGCGGGAAGCGTAGCCGCTGTCAGCGGTGAGTCGGGCGGGTTCGGTGAAACGAAACTGGTATGCGCCGCCGCGGTCTTTGTCGGCGCCGGTGTACGCGGGAAGCATTCCCATTTCAACAAACTTTGCCACTGCGTAAGCGCACCGGCGTTTACAGAATGCCGCTAGGTAGGCGTGACGCTCGGAGGTGATGCGGTTCACTTGCTCCAGCACGATTCTGGCGCTGGCGCCACCAAGCTTGCTCATGTCCCATCCGAACTCTGGCGGCCACTGAGCTGCCAGCAAAGCGTTGCGGATGAGTCTTTCCTGTAGCCGGTCCTGCGCTTCCGTCGGTATCTTGGCGTCAATCTGATTAATGGACTCGCCAGCGTTTGCGGTCAGATATTCAATGCGGCCGCCAGCCATTGGCGTGATGCGAAGCCCAGGGCCACATTGCGGCACTGTGTTTTCGGAAAGCGCCTGATACGCGTCTGATGCGTCGGCCATGCCTTGCTGGTTGGTCACCAGCAGCCCGATTTTGGCAGCCATGCGGGACGCGCTCTGAATATCGTCGCCGAGGTCTTTGAGGGAAAGCAAATCACGGATGGCAGGAGCAAACGCGGAAATCCCACGCACCTGGTCCACCTCGCGGGGGTCCATCGTCAGCATACAAGCCTGGGCGGGAATATCGCGGTCCTCGGAACCGTCGGACGCCTCACCTAGCACGCGGTAAGCCACTGCGCGATTGGTCTTGGACAGGATGACGCCGTTGTAAATTCGCAATCCACGATACCGGCCAGATTCCAAAACGCCTTCGTCATTCCTGCTGCCGATCTGGTGCCAGGGTACCTGTTGCAGTTGCGGGTAGCCAGTTGATGCCGTTGTAAGGATCGTGAGCAAGTCCCCTTCGCGGTCAATCGCAGTAGACTCCAGCCGGAGCCCTTCCCACCAAGATTTGCCGTCGAGGTAGGCAATCTGGAACCAATCCAGAAGCACGCCCTCGGCCTGTTTGCCCCACGCTTTATCGGCGCCAACAAAGATCGGCCGCATCGCCATTCCAACGGAGAGCATCGACTTCTGGTCGATAGCGGCATTCACCATTCCGTTATTCCAGTACAATTTCCTAGCCGCGCTGTTTAGCGTCCTCCACTCGGAGATGTTGAGTTCTTTGGAAATGCTCTGCGTGTGCGTCCTCCAATAGGGTTCGCCCCACACGCCACCTTCAATGAGCCGCTGTCTGCGGTAAGAGTCGTATGCTCCCTGCACCTTTGGGCCTTTGAATCCCATCAAGGTTTTGAGTTTGTCAAAAAGGCTCATATGAAAAAGGCCTGAGTCCTGCGCACCGGCGCGCTAATGCCCGCGGCTTTGTAATTAAGAGCCTGCTGCGCCAGCATGACAACGTCCAGCGGCGACAATGTGCCGCCCACGTTGAACTGGAACGCGGCGCCGTCAATGGAGCTGGAAACCAGAGAGCTTTTGCCCGCCAGCACTAAGTCAAACTTACTCGCCACGATGGCCCTGAGTTCCGCGACATCCCGCGTCAGGAATACTTGGAGCAGGAGTTTTTGATCAGGAGCCATCTATCTAACGCCGTCGGGACAAGGAAAAGCCCGGACACTGCCACACGGCAGGCCGGGCACTAATTTCCCTGTTGCTCACAACCAGTCGTACACTTGCGTTGATGGTTGAGCGGCCAATCTACTCTGTCGGTGGCGGGTCGTCAACCTCCGGCGCGGTGCTCGCCATATCAGGCAAAATGCCAAGGATCTGCGCGGTAAGTACGTTCATTGCCTCTGCGTCCCACATGTGGTTTGGGCGGCCGGTTGCCGTCCAGCGCAAGCGGGTCTTCTTGCTGCGCTTGTCCACCGTCGCGCGTTTGCGCTCTGAGTTTAAATGCCGCACATACTCTGGCGGTGCGTCTTGTGGGAATTCCCACACCGGAGATCCGGTATTTCGCAGATTTGCCAGAATGTCTTTGATGGGATCACTGGCCCAGTAGAAGAAAGTGACAAACACGCGCTTGCCATTCTGGTCTTTGTACGTCGGCGCCACCACTCGATCCGGTGCTGAGTAGTAGCGGCGGATGGGTTTGCCGTCCTGCCCGCGCACCGTAAAGTGATCCTCGGCGCGCCCGATGAGTGCGGTCCACCCGTAGCGCGCGCAAGTATCGTAAACGCGCCCGTGAAACGAGTTGCCAGCGTCCAGTAGGGTGCGCTTGTCGGGCACCTTCAGCCGCGTCTGGATCTCTCGGAGCTGGTCCACGGTCAAAATCTTCCCCGCCCAGAGAAGTCGGCTGTGCCCGTCCTTGAGCCAAACGCGCACGATTCCCCAGTAGTGATCTTGCTGGCAGTCCACCGTGAAAACGCGGGCGGCCTCGTCTGGCATTGGGCGCCCGTCCTGCCACTCGTTTACGAAATACTCCGAAGCCTCCAACTCCAGCGCGGGTAACTCCTCCTCCTGCTTCCAAGGCTCCGCAAGCCGTTGCATTCTGAAGTCTTTGGTCGGCTGCAACACCCCGAGGTGTCGAGCGTCGCACGCCTGGCACCATTGGATGACGAGGTCGCTCCACCGGATCCAGTAAACAGACTGGGCGGACACTCGGCGGGAGCGGTAGCCTTCGACGTGGTCGTTGCCCTCGGTGCGCCACTCGCTGCGCTGGGTCAGCGCCCGCCGTGCTGCCGTCGTGTCTGGTGTGACGTGCCCGCAGTGGGGGCACTCATGGCGCACCGTTTTGACAAGCGCGCCCCAGTTCCACTCACCGTTTTCGTTTTTGCACTCGTCGTATTTGATGTCAGTCCACGCTGGTTTGACCCACTCGCTGCACCCCGGACAGGAGTGGCACCACTGGAACTCTTCGCCGGATCTCCATTCCTCGGTGAGTTGGTGCGGTTCCTCAAAGCTCTGGGAAGTCAGCAGCGCGTAGCCGTTCCAGCGGTCATGGAGCCGTTTTTTGAACTGTGTGATGAGGTCGGAATACTGCCAGCACTCATCCAAGAAGAGAACCTGCACGGACTTCTCTTGCGCGTTGGAGGTGTTGGCGCCGCCGAGCATCAATGGCATGTGCGGAAAATATATGCCATCCTTTTTGACGTGGTGCCGGTTCGTCGGCATTAGTCCGCGGAGTGGTTCGCATGCGTTGAGCACCGGGAGCAACCTGGTTGCCATCCATTCGGCCGAGGTGGCGTCGGTCTGGGTGATCGAGAGCATCGGCCCAGGCTGTTGAGCCACTGCCCAGCAAACCAGCGCCTCCAGTGCGGTAGACTTGCCCGCGCCGGTACACGCCTGGACAAATGTCTGGCGACAGGAGGGGTCGGCAAAATCCGCAAAGACTGCGTTCCACCATGGAGCCGTGCCGCGATCAAAATGAGTCGAGCGGGACGAGTGCGGGAAACGCACGTTGGCCTCCAACCAGTCCAGCGGGTCTCCGGTGTAGGCGAGGCGGATGCCGATGCAGGATCCGTCAGCAATTGGATTCACAAGCTGGAAAAGCCCTCCCGTGCGTTCGCCTTCAAAAGCTCAATCCGGCTTCGGAGTTTTGGTTGGATCTCGGCTTCGGTGAGCCCGGCAAGTTGCCCAGGGAGGTCGCCAACTAGCGCGTCCAGTTCGGAGCACCAAACAGAGACTACGCGGGTAGCGGTTTCGCGCATGTCGGCCGCGGGCACCAGTTCGCCTTTTTCGCGGCCGATGATGATGGAGAGACGTTCGATCTCTTTTGCGAGCTTCTGCGTCCGTGCCTCTTTGTAGTCGAGCACCGGCTCGGCAGTCTTTGCCGGTTTTGGTCCGTCAAATTTCGGCTTTGCCAGCGGTGGCTCTACAATTCTGTCGGCAGTGTAGGCTTTTCGCCATGCTTCTTGCTCCTCTGTAGACCAGTTTCGATCAAAGCCCTTTTTCTCCCAAAACTGCACCGCAGATGGGTTTACGCCAAAATGTTTGGCAACTTGGCTATACGATGCACGTTTATTCTGGTTGGCCACACCGCCGTTGTAGACTAGGCAATATCTACCGGTCAATACCCTACCGGCCAAGTGTACAATGGCCGTTTTTTGCCGATTGCACAAAAAAAGGGCAAGCGTCCTTGACCTCAC
>Ga0007787_10000307_pt1 | contig 15090 bp, 13 predicted proteins | sample LauGreFa1BDMLBSN_2_FD_59500 | JGI IMG/M metagenome (GOLD analysis project Ga0007787, IMG submission 59500) | Freshwater lake microbial communities from Lake Michigan, USA - Fa13.BD.MLB.SN | ecosystem: Environmental > Aquatic > Freshwater > Lake | place: Lake Michigan, USA | collected 2013-09-23 | reverse complement strand
ATATTTCACCTCTTTTAACCCGTTTTTCGTGAAAACCTGGCACGGAACCTGGCCGGGAAATTATGAAGTATATAATTTCAATTTTGAAAATTAAATACAAAGCATGGTTTAATTATTTCCTGAATTGGTCTTGTCAGCTTCACTGACTGGATATTCACAATAGCAGCAAACTTTTTCTGGGTTTAATATTTGTATTGCACCGCAATGAGAGCACTGTATTTCCATATAATTCACTTTAATTTTAAACTTTTAATTTATTTGATACCCAATCATAAATAATGCAGCTTCTAATGCTCTAAGGTTTTGATCATTTGGGAGCTGATTAAATTGAGAATTTGGACTTACTCTCAATACTTCTTTTAGAATCCAACTAGCCCTTATATTAGAAACTTGATGATAGTTATTATTGTCATTAAAAAGTTGAAAAGAGAACCTATTATTAAAAATTAGATTTCCACCTTCATCACGTCTACCTCTTGGGATTTTCAATGCTAATAATGGGTCAACGTTGTTATTTCCTAATTGATTTTTTAATGCAAAAAATTCTGATATTAATTTACATAATGCTTTAGCTACTCGGCTATCATAAATAATAAAGTCTTTTATTAGTAATGAGTATACTTTAGTAAATCCTGCATTTAATTTAATGTTTGGAAATGTTACATTATCGTTGAATACTATAGGGTTTAAGTTATTAATACCAAATGAGATTTCATTTAATATATCTAAAAATCCATTATTAGGGCCATAGTTATTTACATAGTTATCATTTCCTCTTACACCACCCCAATCAAAGACCAATAAACAATACATCTTTATAATGTCATTATTATTCCGAAGTAATCCGGATTCTCCAACTTTTTTTAATGTGTCAAGTATTGCACTATTGGAATTAAAATCACAATATTTCTTACCCCAATGATATTTTTGATAAGCATCAAATATTGAAGTACAATTCCAATCTTGACTATTATTATATGCTATCCATGCATTATTTGCGGGTCCATTTGAATTAATTACATAACTGTGAGTGTATGGATTAGATAATGTAAGACTTAACCATTCGGTGAATTCTTTAACAATTGGCATTTTCAAATACTGTTGTTTAGTCATTTTGTTTTATTTTATTTCTTCTAATGAATTTGGATCAATTCCAGACTGCCAATATCTTTCTAGAGGGTCGTCATTCCATGTCCAATTTGGAGGCATTGTAGATTTAAAACCCATTTGATTTATTTTTTCATCGTCATCTGTATTCAATTTTACCATAATTAATTTTGAAAAAATTAAATCAATTTCTTCTTCGAGTTTATTAGAATCAATTAATTTCAAAAATTCTTTTCTTTGATATTTAATTGGAATTACATGTTCATCTGTTAATCCTGTTTGTTTTGTAATATGATTATTTTGTTTGCTGACTAGTCTACTGCCAGGAGTTTTAGATTTATATTTTAATATGGATAATTTATTCAACATTGATTCTTTTTGCAAACCAATTTCGCTAAAGAGTTTATGTCGAAATTTGATGTCATATTTATCGTTAGAATATTTTTCTAATTTAATCAAAATATGCTTAACTGCTTTTCTGCCTTCTAAAACTTTATAATTCACACCTTCTGTTTTCTGCCAATCAATATTTTGATCTTCGTATTGATTAAATATTTCTAAATCTTTAAGAATTTGAACTACAGTTGGAGATCCAATTTCACTAATACTTTTTCTACCATCTTTTTTACATAAAATTTGAGAGTTTGTTTTCTTTAAATCATTTAAAATACGATCTCTACCTGAAGGACTGAAATTCTGTAGAAAATCTTTTAAAAAATTAATATATTCATTTCTGTCAATCTTCATTATTGATATATTTTATTTGTATTAATAATTATCTCTTTAATTTCATCTCTAAGTTTTTTTGGACTTATCACCTCTGCATTAGCACCATAACTTAATATCTTATTCTTTAATTCAATAGTATTATACACTGTAAAAGTCACCTCCATTTCTTCTTCTGTCTTAGAAATAATCTCCATGGATTGGTGGATTTTATTTTCAGATATTAGTGGAATAAGATCTTTATTGAACTTCAATTTAACTTCTATAGGATCAGCTCCATGTATATGGATTACTCCTAAACTATATTTAAAATAGTCTTCTGCACTGAATCTTTCATCAATAACATAAGTTTCTTCAGACTCTTCAATCTTTTGAATCCTATTCAATTTAAAAATATTAGTGCCACCTTTGTGTTTAGTTTCATTTGCACAAGCAACCATATACCACATGTTTCGATATTCTTTTAATAGATAAGGACTAATAGTTCTTGTTTTAGTTTCTCCACCATAGGGTTTATAATGCATTTTCAAAGTTTTGTAATTTACTATAGCGTCATAAATTACCTCAATCCACTCTTGACCTGTTTTGCCATTTAACTCTCCAATTTGAATGTATTTCTTATGGTCTGACTTATTTAATCTTCGTAAAACTGATCCTGCCATTAATCTAGTAATAACATCATCGAACTTTTCAAATAGCCCCGAGCCCTTATAAATAGAAAAGGTCTGAAGTGCCATTTCAATGATTTCTCTGTCCTTTTGGTCTAAGATTTCATTTGTAATAGATTCATCTCTGGTTTCATATTGGTACTTGCCATCTTTTTTAATAATATTAACTGGGAACTCATTTTGCAACATTTGAATGTCATTGTATATCATTCTTTCACTAACCATTGCATATCCGTCCTCTTCAAGCTGTTCATTAACCTTTTCTGCAATCTCCTTAATTGAATACCTTTTATGACTTTTAAGGATCCCATCTATTATAATGAACCTCTTTCTTGGATTTTTTCCTATTGGCATAACTTCAGTTTTCACAAAGCTATGCTTTTTTGAAATTTTAGGCCTTTTTGCTTCAAAAACTAACGATTTATTCAATTTATGGGTAATTCTAGCCATTGCTTTATTGTTGATTACAAATAAACTTCCCTGTTTTGAAATTTTGCTTCAATTCTGTTTTTGAAACAAAACTTCAATCTCACTTCGATCTTTGTTCTCCAAAATCAAAATATATGTTATCAACACTATTAAACATTCTTAAAACTATCAACCAATTATTTTCTAAAAATAAACTAGTGGTAGTTAGACTAAAAAGTTTTCATGACAGGGATTCAAATTTGAAATAAAACTTCAAAACTCACTTATACATTTGAATATCAAGATGCTAGATTTATTGGCTTTAAAAAGTTCTACACATCTGAATAAAATAATTAATAATAGTTCCTGGTTCTCATTTAACTAATTCAAATTTGCCGCCCTTCTAAATTTTTTCTATGAGTAACAAACAAACTTCAAAAGAACTCCTTAAGACTGTACAAACAATTGTTTCATCTACAAAGGGTCAGTTATTAAATGATGATCTAATTGACGAACTAAAAACTGAGACCCCAAGTATCATGTGTTTCTATGATATTTCACATTTTCAGTCTATTGTATTTTCAATTTATCTTGAATGTGGCCTGAAAGATATTGATGTTGATACTGAAAGGCTCATCGACTATTTTGGAAAGAATATGTCATGCCTTGCTGATATAAATCAAGCAATTGATGAATTAACATTGAAAAAATTATTATTTGTAAAGAGACATGATGGTTCTAGTAGACGGAAATCAGCTTATAACAAAGTTATTCAAGTTCACCATAAGGCTTTAGATGCAATGATGAAAGGGGATAAGGAATTATTAGGAGATCAAAAATTAGATAACTTCTTTGGGTTATTAGGTGAGGTTAGAGATTTGATATGTAAAAGAATTGATTGTTCTATTACTACTGAGGTTCTAGTAGAAGAAGTGAGGGGTATTCTTGAAAGTAACAGAAAATTTAAAGAAGTTGAGTGGCTTTTATCCCATGATAATTTAACTAATTATGATTTAGTATTAGCATTGGATTTGACAATTGAACATTTAGAAGGAGCAGAAGAAGTAGATATTGATAAACTCATTAAGGAAGTCTATTCTGAAATACACGACAGGATTAAGTATAAAAGAAGAATTAAAGAAAATACTTGCGAATTATTCAGAAACGATATAGTGAAATTTTCAGAAGAAATATTTTCATTTTTAAATTATGTAAAATTATCAGAACATGCAATGGATGTATTATTGGGAGGGTACCAAGATTCAATTAAAAAAGAATTTCGTCCAAAGATGGGAATACTCATCAACCCAGACAAGATTGAATCAGAAGAGTTGTTTTATAATGACTCCGAGCATGAACAAATTAAAACGCTTTCAAACGCATTGGATGAAGACAACTACAAAAAATTAATGTCCCGTTTAAAAGATAATGGAATGAAGCAGGGCTTTACAGTTCTTTTATATGGATATCCTGGAACTGGTAAAACTTCTTCTGTAAAACAAGTTGCAAAAGCAACAGGCAGATCCGTTTACATGGTTGAAATTCAAAAAATTCAATCCAAATGGGTTGGCGAAAGTGAAAAGAATCTAGCCAAAGTTTTTGAAGAATATAAGCAAGCAATAAAATTTTTTCAAAAAGTTCCAATTTTATTATTTAACGAGGCAGATGCAATACTTGGTAAAAGAATGTCAGTGAATTCGAGTGCAGATAAATCGTTTAATGCTCTTCAGAATATTCTATTGCAAGAACTTGAAGAATTTGAGGGTATATTCATGGCTACTACCAATTTAGCTGACCAATTAGACTCTGCATTTGACCGTCGCCTTCTCTATAAAATTGATTTCAAGAAACCTGCTGAACAAGTAAGAAAAAAAATCCTTTCTAATGTTTTTAAAAATATTTCATCTAAAACCATAGATGCTTTAACTGAACAGTTTTCTTTAACTGGCGGACAAATAGCAAACATTAAAAAGAAGTTACTTGTAAAATCTATATTAGATGCCAACTTGGATCAAGAATTGTATCTATCAACTCTTTGTAATGAGGAATTTATTTTAAGTAAATCAGGAAGATCAACTATTGGTTTTATTCATTCAAAAAATATTTAAATTATGTTATACATTTTGTTATTATTAGGGGTTATTAATTTGGGATTAGTTTTTGTCATTTTCAGTAGAAAAGCTAATGAATCCGATCCTAGACTAGAAGTAGTCTTGTCAAATCAATCAAGAATTGAAGGCGGTATTAAACAGGATTTTCAAACTAATGGAGTTTTAATTTCAAATATTGAAAAAGAGATTAGAAATCAAGTAGAACAAAAATTTACTCAACAATCTCAATCAATAAAAGAAGAATTTAGAGGTTTTAACAACTTTCTTAATACCAAGTTTACTGATATAACTCAACTACAAAAGGATAGGTATGATGAAATTGAGAAACGTCAAAATGAGCTAATTAAATCTACTGACAACCATCTTAAAGAGATGAAAGAAACTGTAGAGGAAAAACTTCAAAAGACTCTAAATGATAGAATATCTCAATCATTTCAACTTGTCACTACTCAATTAGAATCAGTTCAAAAAGGATTAGGTGATATGCAAACATTAGCACAAGATGTAGGGGGATTAAAAAAGGTATTGAGTAATGTCAAAATGAGAGGTGGTTTTGGAGAGGTACAATTATCTCTTTTATTAGAACAAATACTAGCTCCTGAACAATATGAGGCAAATGTAAAAACCAAAAAAGGAAGTAATGATTTGGTTGAATTCGCTGTAAAACTTCCCGGGAAGGATGAAGAAGGGAGTGTTGTGTATTTGCCTATAGATGCCAAATTTCCAAAAGATGCCTATGAATTCTTACAAGAAGCATACGAAACAGGTGATCCTGAAAAATTTCAAATAGCACAAAAGAATCTAGAAACAACAATTAAAAAGATGGCTAAAGATATCAGAGACAAATACATAGACCCACCAAATACCACAGACTTTGGTATCATGTTTTTACCATTCGAAGGGATTTATGCTGAAGTAGTTAAAAAAGCCAGTTTATTGGAAGAACTACAAAGAGATTATAAAGTAATCGTAACTGGACCTACTACTCTTGCAGCTATTTTAAACAGCCTTCAAATGGGATTCAGGACACTAACGATTCAAAAAAGAAGTAGTGAGGTTTGGAAAGTATTAGGAGCAGTAAAGAAAGAATTTGAAACATTTGGGGGATTAATTGGTAAAGCGCAAAATAATATCCAAACTGGTTTAAACCAATTAGATGAAGTTTTGGGTGTAAGGACAAGAGCCATAAATTCTAAATTAAAAAACATCGAGGCTTTAGATATAAACGAGACTCAAAATCTATTAGACGTAGAACCTAATAATGAAGAATAAATGACTTTGGTTGGTTAGTAAATACAAGAAGGCGACAGGACATGGGTCCATCGCTTTCTTTTTCAAGTTAATTTCTTAAATTCATAATACAATGAGTAAAAATTTCACCTTATCAAAATCGGATTTTCAATTAGCTTCTACTTGCCCTAAGAAGCTTGTTTATAAAAAACAAGGATATCCAACAACTAATGATACAAACGAGTACATGGAAATGTTGGCAAAGGGTGGTTATGTAGTAGGTTTAATGGCTACATTACAATACCCTGATGGAGTTGAAATAACTGGTAATACAAAAGAAGCAATTGAAAAGACAAATGAATACCTAAAACAAGAGAATTGTGTTTTGTTCGAAGCGGCAATTCAGTCAGGTGAAAAGTTGATAAGAGTTGATATTCTACAAAAAATAGGTAACAAAATAAATCTAATAGAGGTAAAAGCTAAATCACATGACACAGAGGATGATAAAAACAAACAAGAAAAATTATTAGCTAAATATATAGAAGATGTAGCTTTTCAGTATTTAGTAATGACAGAGGCTTTGCCTGATTTTGAAATCAATCCTTATCTGTTTATGCCTGATAAATCAAAAAGAACAAGTATTGATGGACTGATAGGATGGTTTACGGTATTAGATGCTAAAGATGATTCAGATAAAGAATTGGAAGAGTTGCCAGCACAACAGAAGCCGAAATTCAAAAAACCTGATGTTGTATTCAAATACGAAGATGATATCAATCGATCACAATACATTGATTTGTTGAAAAAAGATGGCTTATTGCAATTAAGGCCTGTCAAAGAAAAGGTTATTCAAATTCTGGACGTTATTAGAAATAGAGCAAATAATTTCATTCAAATTTTAAAAGAAGGAATCAAGGATTCAGATTATTCTATTAATAAATCCTGCAAAGCATGTGAATTTAAATGCGATGGTGCTAACAAAAATGGATTTAAAGAATGTTGGGGTAATTTAGCTGATTCTGATCCTCATATCTTTGACTTGTATTATGGTGGCTCAGTAACAAATGAAGATAAACAACCTTATTTAGATGAGTTAATCTCACTTTCAAGAACAAGCTTATACGATATAGTGCCTGAAAGATTAAAAAATAAGAAAGGCGAAATTGGTGTTAGGGCAGGAAGACAAATAATTCAATTAAAATACACAGAAGAAAATAAAGAGTGGATTTCAGATGAACTACATTCAGTTTTGAATGAATATCAATACCCACTTCATTTTATAGATTTTGAAACATACACTGGTGCATTACCTTTTCATGAAGGTATGAGACCATATGAATTAATTGCCTTTCAATGGAGTTGTCATACTATTCCATATAAGGGTGCTACTCCAATTCATTCTGAGTGGATAGAAACTGAAGGTAAATTTCCAAACTTTGCTTTTACTGAATCATTAATGAATCAAATAGGAATTTCTGGAACACCATTTATGTGGGCTACTCATGAAAACACTGTTTTAAGAACAATCTTTAATCAGATGGAAATATTTGGTTATTCCAATGCTGCTTTACACGATTGGCTTTTAGGTATAACTAGTGACAAAAGTGTTAAACGTGACGGTAGATTAGTAGATATGAATGATCTTACTAAGAAATACTATTTCCATCCATTTATGAAAGGACGAACTTCAATTAAAAAGGTATTGCCAGCAATTTGGAACAATAATCCAAAATTACATCAAGTAACATTTTTTAAAGATTATTCAGCTATTGACTTTGAAGGTGGAATCATCGACCCATATGATACATTGAAGCCAGATACAACACAAATAGATGAAGAAGATGCGGTTGCAGGTGGTACAGAAGCTATGAGAGCATTCCAAAGAATTAGATTTGATGATAGTTTGAGTCTAGATCAAAAAAAAGAAATTAAAAGACAACTTTTAGAATATTGCAAACTAGATACAATGGCAATGGTAATTATTGCACATCATTGGGGACTACAATGAGTAGAGTATTAGATTTGATACAAAATATATAAATTATGAGAGGTTCCAAAATCATCAATAAATACATCATAGATTCAAAGGAATACCTATTTAGTGAGTTAACTCAAGATCAACTAGTTTATGTTGAATCATTGGCAGATAAGACTAAATACAACAATCTAAGGAACCAAGTGCTAGAACAAGAAGGGGATGAGGTAGAATGCACTATTAAAATAAATGTAGCAGATCAAGAAATGTATGCCTATGATGAGTTTGAAATGCTTTTATTTAGGGTTTAATATCTATTACCCATTAAATTTTCCCAATTTCTGCAGCAATAGAAATTCAGTAAATGCTGCGGTAAATTATTTTTTAAAATAGCAAATCGTGTAAAAATTAAGCATTTTGAATAAAAGCGCGTCTAATTGTCGGGTATTTGAACTTCCAAATCAAATCGTATAGATTTTTTAGCCTCAAATTTAGCCTCAAATTTCAAAGTGGTAAAACTGTATCATCGAAATATTTGAGGGCCTAAAAATACCCTTTAAAAAATAATTTAAACCTATCAAATTTTTAAATTACCCAACTAGTATTTTATAAAATAATAGCCTTTTTAAAACGGGCTCTAAAAATAATCTTCAATTTACTTCATCCTAGCCTCGCTTTTATACTAAGTAATCTATATTTTTAAGTTAGCTTCACCTTTGTATTTAGTAAAATAGATATTCCAAAAGCCTCTGATTTAGATTTAGTAGCTACTTGATGATAGAAAAAAGATATAACAAGTTTACTAAATAAGATAATATTTTATTTATAAATAAAATTCTACAATTTGAAAATATTAAAATAAATTTGAAAATATTAAAATTAAGATTAATGCAAAAGGCTAACTCATTCTATGTTTATGTATATATAGATCCAAGAAATTTTGAAGAATTTTATTATGGCAAAGGAAGTGGCTCTAGAAAACAAGCCCATTTATTTGATAAAAATGAAAATGAAAAAACAAAAAGAATTGATTCAATAAAAAAGCAAGGATTAAAACCAATAATAAAGGTGATAGCAAAAGATTTAACTGAACATGATGCTTTTTTAATTGAAAAAACTTTGATTTGGAAACTTGGGAAGTCTCTAGTCAATGTGTCAAATGGTCAATTTGAAGATAAATTTAGAAAACATGATACTTTTCATATAGATATTGCAGGATTCGACTTTGATAATGGGTTATTTTATGTTAATGTAGGAGAAGGAAAGCATAGATGCTGGGAAGACTGTAAAAAATTTGGGTTTCTTTCAGCGGGTCAAGATAAAAAATATAGCGATCCAATTAAAACACTAAATACTAATGATATTGTTGTTGCATATTTAAAGAAACAAGGATATGTTGGAATTGGAAGAGTAATGGAAAAGGCTGTAAGAGTTAATGAATTTTTATATAATGGCAAAAATCTGAATAAAAAAAATTTAAAAGTTCCTGAAATTTATAAAAATTGTGATGATAAAGAAAAATCAGAATTTTTAGTAAAAATTGATTGGATAAAAGCATTAGATGCTAAACAAGCAAAATGGAAAAGTAGATCAGGATTATTTACTAGTCAGTTAATAAAAGCTTCACTGCAATCTCAAACTAACACTAAAAAATTCATAGAAGAAGAGTTTAATATTATATTTTCAGAATTACTATTAGTCTAATTTGAAAATAATAAATATCAATATCTTTTTATAATTGCATCATTAGTTGTTCTTTTTTAAATGAGAATTCGTTTAAAGAAATTAGTTGATAATCAAGCATTTTCTTCAATGCCTGCAACTTCTTAAATGAATCTTCAGCAATTACTTGTTCCTTACCCTTGTATTCTTCTATTTGTTCTTTTGTTAGTAATTCTATTTCGAAATTCACATAATCGTCATAATTAATTCTGCAACAAGCTATTTTACAGGAAGCTTTTTGTGATAAAACATCTATCTATTGCCCGACTTATTTTCCATCCAATAATGGCTATCCTTGATAAATGATTTTTCATCCTCGTCCTCTACAATTTTCCATCCTTCAAACTTGTTGTTAAAATCGTCTTCTAATAATACCTCCTCGTGGAGGATATTGGCTAAGGGTAGAATTTGTATCATATTGTTTAATTAGGATACAAACATAAAAGGGAAGGCCGTAAGGTATTGGAGGGGGTTTATTTTATAAAATTAAATTTTCAAAGTGTTCTCCAGTGATTGTTTAAACTCATTTTCATTTGAATAGTTATAGAAAGGAACACCAGTAATTACATAATTGTCCGTGTCAATTTTGATGGTCTTTTCTTCTTCTCTAATTTGTTTTAAAAATTCTTCTTTCCACTTGTCGTTGGCAATTAAGTGAGCACCTTTTGGCTCAATGAAAACTTGATAAGTCAACTCTTTGCCCTTTTTCTCCTTGCAGAATAAAACAAAGTCAGGTTCAAATGCTCTGCCTAATTTATCGATGATTTTAATTTCTCTTTCGTTACGGATTAAGTAAATGTTTATGAATTTTTCCTTTAGTCCTTCAAAGCGTCTTTGAAATAATTCAACAAATTTTTTCTCTTCGATTGTTCCGTAGTTAGCATTGTAAACATACCAAGGTTCATTGGTTACAAAAGCTTCTTGTCCGTTTGCTCTTTCGCTGTCTTTGTAAACTTTGATTTCTTTGTCTTTGAAAACCTTGTGAACATATTCTTTGATGTAGTCTGAACCTTCAAACTCTGTCAAGTTCGATTTTATTTCCATTTCAATACTTTGCAAAAGTCCTTGAATAGCTAGTAAAAAATCGTGGTTTGAAATGTTTGTAATTCTTATTTTTGAAGCATTGAAAGTAATTTCTAAACCACCCAAATAGTCTTTGCTTTCAATAAAGTTTGAAAGGGATTCTACGTTAGGAAAAAATCTTTCTAAACTGTCAAAATAGAAATATGGATTTTGAGCCAATGCAAAACGAATGATGTGTTTTGGAATAGCTGAAACTTTGATGTCTTTGCTTTCTGTCTTTTCGGTTGTAGTTTCTTCTTCTTTACTAAATGCACTTGAAATTCTACCTGAACCCGATGAAAGTGTAAAAGCAAAATTTCGTTTTGAAACTCCTAAGTCTGCAAACGATTTTACATTGTTGTAGCTTTTCTCAACTTTCTTGTTGTAAACAACTTTGCCAGTCTTGTAAAATTCAGTTTCTTTAAAGTCAAGTTTTAAAGTAAGTTGCTTTGTTACCAATTTATCTTCGTCCTCGTAAATTCCTGATTCTACAAGTGCTTTTTTCAATTCTGAAATGTATCGGCTATCTTCTTTTGCATGGTAATAAAGTTCTTCAAGTATTTTTAAATCGTTAGCATGATCATCATCATATTTTCGAGTGAATTTGTCTTGACCTTGATCTAAAGCAAACGGAAAATATCTTGCACCTCTACCGATTAATTGGGCTTCTGCAAGTGTTGTTGCTCCAACGGTAGTATTTGTCCCTCCTGTGTTCTGTCCTTCGTATAAACGAACAATATCATACAGGTTCAATACGTCCCAACCTTCATTTAATTTTTGCACAGCAAAAACGGCACGGATTGGATTGGTTTCATCTTCCAATGTATTTAATAGCAATTGGTTCTTTTCGGCTTCTTCATCGTTGTTTGCACTAATGCAATTTTCAAAACGGAAATTCGATTTAATTCTTCTTGAAATTTCGGCTGATGATATATTGATTAAATCAAAGAAGTTGAACGCTTTTTGAACTATTGAAACTGTTGCTGTATTTCTTATTCGGTTCACCAATTGTGCTGACATTAAATCAATAAGATTGTGAAAATCTACTTTGTTTTGTTCAGATTCTTTAATTGTCCTTTTTGCTTTGAAGAGAATTACAGGCTTTAAATTTATATTATTGGCTGTTGCCAACTCTTGACGATACAAGTTTAAAATCAACGCTTGTATAATTCTTTCTTGTTGGTCAAAGTCTGACCTTATAAGATTTATTTCTTTTGAATATTTGTCATTTCTGAATTGAGCAAGGTCGTATTTGAAAACTACTTTGTCTTGATAATGATTGAGCAAGGCCGCTGTTTCTGTGTCAATTGTTGCAGTAAATTCAAGTAGTATGTTGTCAAAGTTTGTTTCGTGAATTTTCTTTACGGTATCTTCCCAACTACCAAATAGGTTTCCTGACCTTGTTCCTGCAACCAAATGGTGAGCTTCATCAGCGATAAGAACCATTTTTTTATTCTTAAAATCTTCGTAAGTAACGCTGTTTTCTTTGGTGTTGTTTAAGTCAATGTGAAGTTGTTGAATAGTAGTGAATTTGATATTTATGTTTTTATCATCAGCACTTTCAAAGGTGTCAGTTTCCTTTATGTAAACTTCATTTCCGTCAATTACTATTTTGTCGTTGAACAAATATTTTGATGCTTGCGGATTCAAAAAATTATCCTTTGTTTTTTTTATGATATTATTTGAGTTTACAAAAAATAAAAAATTTCTATACCCTTTTTCATATAAGTACAGCATCAAACCAGCCATTACCAAAGTTTTTCCGCTTCCTGTTGCCATATTATACAACAAGTGAAAAGGCTTTTTGGGTCTGCCTTCAAAATCTTCTGTATGACAAAGTATGTAACGCTGAAACGATTCTATTTGGTATGGTCGTTGACCAAATCCAGGTTTAAGATTATCAGTTATAAAATTGGGAACTGGGGTTTGTTTTATTGTTCTTTCACCAAAGTAACCCTTTACTGTTTCGTATAAAAAACTCATTGGATTACTTTTTTATTTGGTAAAAATTTTTGGTTGCTTTCTTTTCTTCTGTAGAAACTACATAGTCTTTATCGTTCAATGAAGAAAGATTTACATATAATTGGTTTTTATCTAACAACTCAACCAAATGTTGTTTTTGTTCTTCTAAAGTCAATGCTTTAAAATCTTCAATATGTGCTTCTTGCTTTTGCAAGTCAACATTGTAGTTGAGAAAAGATTTTGCTTTCATCTCTTCCCAAATTTTCAATACTGCTTTTGTGTCTTTAGCTGATTCGATTTGTTCAATAAAGGTCTGATTATATTTTTTTAGTTCGAGGTAAACAAATTCACCACCACCCTTCCAATTTACATTTTCAAACTTTGAAATTCCAGTTTCATCACCTTTAATAACATTATTTAATCGTTTAATTGATAAATCTATCTGATTTTGAATTTGCTCTAACCCAATATATCTTCTACTTAATTTGTGGCAAGTTGCAGCAGTCGTTCCACTACCTAAATGATAATCAAGGATTAAATCCCCTTCATCTGAAAATAATTCTATTAGGAATTTTAGAAGTTCTTCAGGTTTCTTACCATTCCTAAATTCTACACCACCTTGTTTAGATACATTGTTGTATTCTTTCTCGAAATTGTAAAAATTTGAATATTGCTTTTTGGTTACCTCGGAACTTGTAGGCATCCCTTGGTAATACCCTCCATTTTTTTTGCCTGATGCGGCGGAATAAAAATACCTATGACTTACTGCGTCATCACCCATATCTGGCACTTTGAATAAAGTCTCAGGTGGATAACCTTTTAATTTTTCAAGATGTTTAACGAAAAATCTTCCACTACTGTTTTTCTCTCTTATCGAGCCTCGTATGCTGATTTTCTTCAATCCATCTTTTGATGCGGGTATTGTAACTACTTCGTATTCGTCGGGTTTGTAAATTTCAACTAATTTATTGTCACACTGAATGGTTTCAGGTTTGCTTCCAGCCTTGATGTTAATTTGAGTTATGTATTCATCGATTGTTTTCGTTTCTTCTTTGAAGGGCATTTTTTTAGCTATATCATTTGAATAGATGAGAATATATTCCATTACATCATTGTATTCTTTATCTCCAGTTAAAGCTCTGTCTGGATGTCTTACTTGAATATTGAAATCACACAAATGTTTTTCAAAAAGGTCGTTCATCAAAACCTTTAAATACGCAAATTGGTGAAATGAACACTGAACTAAAAATACCCCTGATGGGTTCATAAGAGATTTTGCCGATTCAATTCTATTCTTCATAAAAGTCAGCCAAGTAGACTGATTGAATGAGTCATTGTATTTGAACGAATCACTGCCAGTATTATAAGGAGGGTCTATATAGATTAATTTTACTTTACCTCTAAACTCAGATTTTAATGTATTTAAAGCTAAAAGGTTATTCCCTTTTATAATTAGGTTATCAGTGATAATTCCATTTCCGTTGCGGTTAAATTGGTCAATCGGCTTTTCTCCTTCGGTTGTATAGCGTTTTGCATTGGTTAAAACCTTAGGTTCAAAAAGTTGAGTAATTTCATCTTGTGCAAGGGTTTCATTGAAAAATATTTCATCTCTTTTATCTTCTTCACGACTTTGTCCGCCTTCTAAAACGCAGTCTTTAAAAGGCCAAACTAAAGCAACCTCGTTGCGTTGCTTCAAATATTTACCTTCAATATTTAACCCAACTTTGTTTTTGTATGAAGTATAGCTGTCATTCAAATAGTTCTTTTGCTCCAAGAACTGCACAAATAATGATTGGTTGAAAACCATTACACCTTTAACTTCAAGAAAGAATTTTGCTTTAAGTTCCTTGTCGTCAAGCAACAATCCAATAAGTTCAGCATCATAATTTTGTGCTTTATTAATTACAACCCATTTTTTAAGTTCTCCGTTGTCGGTAACGTAGTTGGGTTCTTTTTTAAGTTGCTTTTCAAGTGTTTCGTAAAATAGCATTATTTGTATTATTTAAAAAGTTCATAAAATCCTTAAATCAAATTACCTCTATTTTTGCAATATTTTAATATTCTTTTCTTATTAACTAATCAACTCCTTATAGAGCATAAAAATCAATTTTTATTATAT
>Ga0007787_10000297_pt1 | contig 15261 bp, 6 predicted proteins | sample LauGreFa1BDMLBSN_2_FD_59500 | JGI IMG/M metagenome (GOLD analysis project Ga0007787, IMG submission 59500) | Freshwater lake microbial communities from Lake Michigan, USA - Fa13.BD.MLB.SN | ecosystem: Environmental > Aquatic > Freshwater > Lake | place: Lake Michigan, USA | collected 2013-09-23 | reverse complement strand
GATTTATATAGCTTGCCTTGAAAAGATAGATAGCTTATAGGCTTAGCTAGTGTTTTATATACTTGTAAGCCTAATTGCTCTACATCCCCAAATTGACAATTGATTTTATCACTGTCTATATTTTCTTGACTGCGTTTAATAGATTCAAATAAATTAAAGTCTCTATTCTCTATTATTTCAAATTCTTCTAGAGAAGCTAACTCGGATTGCAGTATATTTACACGAAGATTGTCTGTATCTTTAGAGAAGCTTATCTTTGGTTTTGTATATGGCGCTTCATGAACAGCGCCAGAAAAGCTTCCCATCTCTATTTCTAAAATTTTGTAAATTGGTTTACTTGATACTTTTAATTTATATTTGCCATCGTATATATCATCTATCTTTACTTTTTGGTCTTTGTAATAACTATCTTGATAACTATATTCATTCCCAACAGTTAAAACGTATGCTGATATGGTATAAAAATATTCAATGCTATATTTTATCTGTGCATCAATTAAGCGAATTCTATCACTATCGTCAGGAAACACCCAAAAAGTCTGTATTACGCTGCCGGCTGAGCTAAATTGTCTCTTTTGGATTTTATAAAGCAATATATGACTCTGCGAAGAGTCTGTCATATATTGCTTATATTTTCTAGCTTTTGGTTTTATATTATTCTTGATATATTCTATTAAGTTTGTATATTCTATTTGGGAATAAATTCTTGAACTTTCCGTAAATATTCTTTCGCCATCGGCAGTACCTGGATTAATTTCTCCTTCGATTTCCTTATTAATCCAAAACTTTAAATCATATTCGGGTATAATTCTTTGTTCTGCTCTATCCTCTATGTTTATAAATCGTTTATCCGCCACGTTCTCTATTGTTTCTTGTATATGTCTTAATAAATCAGGTGATAGCTTACCATTATTATTCATATAATGTATTATATTATCAATATTACTTCCGCCATTGTAAAAGTTAATATCGCAGTAGTGCGGAAAAGGCACAAAGTCAATATTTTTTAATGTTTTATTTTTGTCATATAATGAAGATAAATTAAAGTTTCTATAATCTATTTGATTTATAACCGTTCTTGCATCTGGTAGAAGATATTTATCACTATATTCTTCAAAATATTTATTTATTATCTGTGGGTCTTTTGAAATGATTAAAGATTCAACATAATTTTGATTAATTAATCCGCCCAAAGATAAAATGGCATTTTCCTCTCTGTCTACAACTCCATTATCTTTATAATTAATGACAGAAAGTATTTGTGGGAACGTTAATATATCAATTGTTTTGTCGCTAGTTAGTGTTTCATATTTCTTTGAATAGAAATTATATATAAATTCTCTATTGATAAAATTTATGTTAGGGTCTTGATTGTTTAGCATTGAGAGAGTGACTGGCTTTTGTAGTATAATATAGTTATCTTGAAATAATGTTTGATCAACTGGAATTATATCACTGATGTACGATTCCCACTTTTTATAATCAAATTGCTCTTCTAGAATGCCTCTTTCGTTAAGCACCTTTTGAACAAATTGCTGTTTATTAGCTGCTAGTTCAATAGAATCATCATCTACATTGTTTATCTTAAACAACACGTTAGAATCATTGACAGACTTGGCAATTATATTTTGATTATTTATAACAGTCCAAAAGTTCTTAGAAAAATACCTAATAGGATCTGGTATCTCGGGAATAATACTACCAGTATTAAAATTCTCTTCATTTATTTCTTGAAGAAAATTATTAGAATCAATATATGTAGATTTTTTTCCGTTTAGCATTATAAATCTTCTACCGAAGCTATTATCTCATAGCTATTTACGTCTCTATTTAAGTATTTACTAGGGATATTACTGGTTAATTCTGATTGGAATGGATATTCTATTATAACCTCTGGGTTATTTGCCAATGTTTTCTTTTTTTCTAGTATATAGTATTTATTAAGCAATCTTAGACTATTTTTATATATATCGTGTAAATGGGCTGCTTCGAGTGACCATACTTCGTAGTTTTGCCCAGCAAGCACTAGATGATCTTCAAAAAAGTTATTATAGTGTCCAATAAGTGATGGTTTTGCTTCTGGGTTGTTTCTAGTTTCGGTAGAGATCGGGTAGACGCCGACTACTGTTGTATCATTTTGTACAGAAGACTCGTATTGATATATATTAGATGGGACATCCATAAAATGATCTTTATTTAAAATATAATAAAGCTTGGCAACGCCAGTATCTGCAATATATTGTAATGATTTTTGACTAGAATCTAAGTTTGGATCAAATACCGTGGTCGTTTGCAATTTATTTACAGATGTGTTATTTTTTGATGATATACTCTTTATATAAGCATTCTGATACATTACTTGAAAATAATAGCTTTCCGGCGCTCTTAGGTTAAAATTAAACTTTTTTAACTGATCTAGTGTTACAAAAATCTCATTATATGCGGTTATTTTTTCATCAATAGATGTATTCAGTATATCATAACTCTTGTTTAGCAAATCTACATATGAGATAGAAAAATGTTTAATGTTTGAATATATGTCTGAACTGGTTGATCCGAAATACTTGTTAGCTTCATACATTAATCTTACATTTTTTTCTGCACTTGATAATATCTTTAAGCTAGTTATCTCTTCCTCAAACCGAACAGAAGATTCATCCACAGAGATAACTTCATATCCGTTCCTATAATCGTAATCATAGTCAATCAGTTCGTATTGAATTCGACCATCTACATCTGTAAATTTGAATTCAATTTCGTTCGTAATAAATAAGTTACTATTGTTATTATCGTCTAGTTTATCATTTGTCCTGTCCAATAAATAAATTAGATATTCATTTATTAGTTTTATATTGTTTAACAAGCTTTCAAAAAGAAATATTTTAGCTGTTAGTGGATGAAAGATGCTGAGGAATAGCGACTGGTATCTTGTTATTTCATTGCCAGTGTAGAAAGAAAATATCTCAGAAAGACTTTGTACAGAGCTTTTTATTTGCTCTAAATATGTCTCATAATAATTTTCAAATATGTATATATTTTTATCTACAATCTTTTTATCAAGATATACATCCTCAAAGATTTGCTTATATGTTGAGATAAATGATTCAATTGTAGATAAGTTGTCTATTATCTCCCTTCCCAGGAACTCATTTGCATAATTATTTACGGTAAATGATACTCTAACGCTATATTTGTTTCTATCGTTTTTATGATCGTCATCATCAGCCGATGTAACGATATATATATTTTCGTCTATACCGTCCTGCGCTTTTAATATATTTACTTTGGAGTTTATTTTAACGTATTCACTGTTTAAAACATCAACATTTCTCTTATAAAATTGCACACTGTCTTGCACAACATAGGAATTATTTAAAATAATCTCTCTATACTTTTTGTTATTTCTTAAAACACTATACTGTTTAGAATATTTATTTAAAAATTGCTCAATATCTAAAGAAAAACCAAAAGTGGCTTTTTTATTGGTTGTGTGTGATACATATAAATGATTAGAGATATTAGATATATTGATATCTTGTTCATTTACATAATCAAATTTATTTTGCACCTGTAATATTCTAAGATCTTTATTTTTATTGTAATAGGTATAGCTAGTGTCATCGTATGAAGATGATACTAGCGAATTGAATGACAATACTTTTTCCGTTACTTCATTGCCTTTTAATTTAGAATTACCACAAAAAGCTCTCAAGACTACATCAGGCGACTGCGTGCTAAAAGTTACGCTTGAATATATCTTTCCATCAATGATTTTATTTCTATTTTTTAATGATATTAAACTTTCTGTAAACAATACATCATTACAATATATAAAAAGAGATATATTATTTAAAACAAACTGGTTCGCGGCCCAATCAGATTGAGAATCTTGTATATAATAATATACTACAATCCTGTCATTATAGACCTCTGATGAATCGATATACACATCTGGTGCGGGTATATCTAATTGAAATCCAAAATCTAATGACGCGTCTACTTTTAACATATTTCAGTACCCGGGGTGTCACAACAAGGTTCACAAGCATCTGGTGTTTCTGTAGATGTATAAGCCGTGCGAATAGTTTGTTGTACTTTTTTATCTTTAGAAATAATAAAGTCTGTATCTATCTCGTCATCGACTAATACATCTAAGAAGTACGAAACATCGTCGGCTTCTATATCAACATTAAAAAAGTTATATGGTAGTTCGTCTGAATCGTATATAAATCCATCGATTATATTTGTGTTACGCGCTTGAAATTTTAATCTTTTCTCTAAACCAGAACCTTTTCCACCTTGTAACTCATCAAAAGTTACAACTTCTATTTCATAATTTTGTAAATCATCATCAATATTTAATTCTTGTAAATCAATTAAAATATAGTCTTCTAAAATTGAAGGATTTTGAGTGTTGTCTTTTAAAACAATATCATATGTTATATCTTCTAGGTTAAATATTTTTCTATAATAAGTGGAGGACTCATCTAATGAAAGTATTTTACCATTTATAAAGTTAAGATTCCACGCTGGTGCATAATCGTTTATCGTGTTTGAACTACCTAACTCGTTTTCTATAGATAGAGCTAATAAATTAGGCGCGGAAATGGTGATAGATTCATCAAGAATTCTATCTTTTGTATAATTCGTATCTTCTATCTGACCATAATAAGAACTATCATAAATAATTGTATCATCAAAAAAGGAAAAATATTTAGGCTGATAAATGCCCATCCCTAGCAGCTTTCTACCATGCTTGGTTAACTCTACTTTTAAAACTTCTTCTTTTTGATTTAGTATGTTCATATTTATTTGTATAAACTAGGAGTATAAGAGGCATTTGAGGCAACATATGCATTATAATCTTTTTTAGAAGCCTGAGTTTGTACTGTTCCTTCTGGAGTTTCGACCGTAGTTAGCACTGTTTCTGAAATATCCTCTGGGGCAATAAACTCTCTTACTTCTCCGCCTTCAACTTTAAGTAGTTCTACTAAAGAAAAATTATCATAAGGCCAATTGTATTGATACCAATTATTTCTATTAGCATCATATGATCCATAATTTTTTACTGTAACGTTTGATGTTGTACTTTGACCAGCATTTGCCAGCATATTATAATAGTTATTCTCAGCTCGCATCTTACACTTAAAGATACTAAGTTTTATATTGTCTATATTTGCTATATCAAATCCACCAAACATCTCTTCATCTGTTAAAAAATGTTCTATTGTTATTTCCTGTTCTTCTGGGTTCTCGGCAATAGATGGCATTGTACCTTGCCATATATTAGATAGATCATTTTTATTTAAAACAGTAGAAAATTCTACAACATACATACAGAATGGCTGTAATTTATCTGGAAATAATAGCCAGTTTAAATGAGGTGGAAAGTTATACTTTATCATCGCTTTCATTAATTTGACTATATTGTTATTATTATTTAAATTTTTTTTGGTATCTAGAATATTTTTTATATCTCCTATGGATAATTTCTTATAATCCTGTACATCTAGTATTTTATTTACTATTTCCTCGCTTATAGTAAATAGCCACGCATCTTCTGTCCTTGAATAGACAAGGCTGTTTTGCTTTTTAGAAGCGGGCGCGTTGGATGATATAACACTTGAGTATATTGGAGAATCGCTATTCCAAAAAGGCCCAGATGGTTCTGGCAATCCGAACATTCTATGAATTTCTTCTATACTATATTGCCCCATCAACGGTACATTTGATATATCTTGGCAGTTAGGAAGCTTATCCTCGCAGGGAGCACATGGATCTGGCGGCGTGTATGTTGGGGCCTCTGGTACTTCTTCTGTATATTCTATATCTCTATATAACATAGGAAGCATTACAACCAATTCTGATATTGTTTTAGATTCTTTTAGCAAACCTAATTGTTTTTTGGATCTATCAAACCCAACGAGATCAATAAGAGAAGAATCGCCAACTTCGTTATCTTCTAAGTACAAAGATAATCCCTGGTTGTCGCCAACCGGACATCCATAAGAATTCCATATACCACTTATACTATTTATTATATAAGAGCCTGTTGCTGACCACGCCATTTATTTATCCTCGATTAGGTAAGACTCCATAATACATATTAACGCTACCAGTTTCGACTTGAGAGCAATTATTAAAAATAAATAGCGGTGTTTCAAACTTTGTTTGTATTGACCAAGTACTACCAGATACTAATTTATAATTAATTGAATCATATACGCTAGTTCTATATTTGTTTGCCAATTCATTGCCCGAACCGCTTACATAATACGACACAGCTAAATTATTAAATATATCTTGTATACTAACATCACCAGTGCTGTCTGCAGTATATCTAAGCGTCAGTATGTCCCTATCGTTATAAAAATAACATGGCGCATATGGCATATATGCCAATGAATCAAGCGAAGAAGAATATAGAGAAAGACCTTCTACTGGTACAATAGGTGGCCCAAATAGAGAGGCACTAGGTATAATTCCAAAAACATTATCGCTATATTTATTAAACATTGAAAAATTATTGTTATTTTGTAAAACAATATCCATGCTATAAACACTACCGGATTCTACTGATATTTTTTCTTTACCTGCCGATGAAAAACTTGTGAATTTATTAGCACAGAAAAAATTATTAGTTTCGGCTAGAAAATTATTTATAGCAGATTTATACAAGCGATCATCCGCTGTACTAATGTGCTCAAACAGTTTTATACTATAAACATTACGAACCCACTTTTTTAATGTGGGATATGAATAAAATGTTTTATGTGTCGGATCAAGATAGGGTATATTTGGAGCGTCAGAAAGGTCGAAGTTGGTGATATCTGGGGAGATAGGATCATTACTTTTTATTGAAGTGTAATAATAGGAATATGGATCTAATATTGCTTCAAATGGAAATTTAATAGATATATTTTTTAAATACACTACATCAGGTCTATTCGATAGCCCGCCGGACCCTGTTTCAAAGGCATTATAGTCAGCGCATTTTTCATCTTCCCTACGATCTGGTCCGCCCATAGTCTGCCAGGGCATCGCTATTCCTGCTTTTATAGTGTTGAATAGAATACCAGGATTGAATAAAGGCTGCATTGTGGCAAGTGTTCTACTAGTGGCTAAATTAAAATCCTCTCCAATATTATTATCGCCGCTTTGTGCAATATTTATCCTATCAACATCACTAACATAGCCAGTATCTTTTAGATATGCATCTGAGAATATCGTGGCTAGTTGTGGCGTTCTTTGTTGGGGATAGAAACCATTGTATGGTAATAATTTTTTAACTGCGTTTAAATTAAACTTTATCTTATTACTTTTTTTATCTATAAAGTTTTTTAAATCGACTTTAAAGTCTTCTTTTCTTATCTGATCGTATCTTTCTCCGCCATTTATAGTTAAATAATTAGGTATGGGTTTTACTATTCTGGCTACTCCCTCTATGTCGTTTGTATCGTATGTTGTAACTGTGACTATTTTTTCATCAAATAATTCAACATATTGATCTTTTATCACAGATTCATATCTTGATGTTATGAACTCTGGTATGATTGAATGTGTTTGTGATTTGTGCTTAATATTATGTCTAAAGTCTTCATATGAATCATATGAAGACTTAATTCTACAATCTAGACTAGATTGATAAGATTTATTTAATACATGATTTATATCATCGACATGAGATAGTAAAGAACCTGAGTATGTTGAGTATAAGTCTTTTACTTTATTATCAAGAGCAGATGCATATATGTTATGCGTAAAAGATATTTTTGGTTGTATTTTTATGTAATCATTATCATATATACTTGTTAAGTTGAATAATTGGAAATGAGAATAAGGAGCAAGTTCTCCATATACTTCATTAGAACAAGATAAATAAGGAATACCATGGTCGTATGTTTCACCAGCAACATCATTAAATATATATTCTACATTAGCATCCATAGAGTGTATTGAATTGTGTACATTATTTTCATGATAATAATAATTTAATCCGCCTAGCGAGAAATTATATTCTTCTGTAGCGCGATTTGGAAAATCTAAGCAGTTAAAGCTACCAATAGAACCTGTTTCTGGCCTGTCAGCAAGGTTATCTGCTTCTATACCGTTAGTGCGTTTTCTGTCCTCTTGACTATCCCTCCAAAAAGATCTAATTTTGCTAGCGTTATTATTGTAGCTGTTATCTGTCCAATAGTTTATTTTATTCGCATCATTAGAGAGTAAATCTAAGGTGTTTAGACTTTGAGTCTGGAAACTACCAACTTCTTCCTCGTATGATGGAGACTTAGTGCGAACTTGCGCCAATCCGATGAGATCAGTTCTTGGAAAAATAACTTCTAGTTTTTCAAATTTATTAAATTTGAAATATTTTTCTGAGCTTATTATATTGTTATAAACTGTATCTGTAGCGGAGACAGGATAATAACCACCAGATATATGTTTTTGCAACACTCGATTATGAGCTAATAAGTTTCTACTTGAGAAGTCATCTATTTGAGCAGAATATGGAGAATATATATCAATATTTTCAAATCCGCTATCTATTTTTAAATTTTGTTTAAGTGCAACATTCTGCTGAATTGGTGGTTCTACTATATCTTTTGAACTTCTATATGTATCATTATTTTCGTCAATTAACAGGTTTGTATAGTGTCTAAAAAAGACTTCTTCGCTTGGAATGTTTTGATAGTTAACCGTATTAAGATTTGAATAATTTGAAGAAGTATATGGAATATTTCTCTGAATATAATCATTATCTCTAAAGTTATTTGATGTATTTTCGCCTTGTATTTCATTACCTAATGAAGACGAATAGTTTAGAGTCTCTTTTTGATCAGCTGCTCTATTATTTAAATTGTTGTATATAGAATATTCACCGCTATCATCTTTGTATATATCGGAAAGATGGTCAACAGAAGAAAATCTTGTTTGAAATACACTTTTATTTGGCTTGCCAGATCTATTATTTAATCTTTTGCCCGCCGTCTGTATAAATTCATAATTCTTTGCATAATTAACATTTTTTATATTTTCTGTTCTGGCTGTTTCAATAGAACTACCGGTAATAACATTATTAAATTTAGAATTATTAAGACTATCTTTATTAATAACAGATATTGAAGTAGAATAATTATTATCTTTTTTAATAGTTAATGGCAGCTTATATTGATACTTGTTACGCTCTAATAAATGGCTTTCAATTGTATTTTTTAAACTTTTTATATTGTTTGAGCTCTCTGGCTTTAGCTGATCAAGCATATATCCAAGAGAAGAATCAAGCCATTTATAAAATTCAAGATATTTTTCTAGATTTGGCTTGTCTACTATTTTTGAAAAAAAGTTATGTCGAATTTCTTCTAACTTATTATAATCTGATTTATAAAGGTTATATGGTTCTGCAAATTTAAATGAATAAGCGTCTATTGTTGAGAACACGTTAAGCATTTCATCAGAAATAATCTGATACATGCTGTTTTCAAAAATCAATTGTAAAGATGAAGGCTTGTTAAGAAGATCAATTTTATTATCATCTTCTTCTAACGTCTGAATAGTATCTTTGCTTTCGATATATTCAAAGCTTACTTTTTTATTAGTCTTGATGCTTTCTTTTGAAACAAACTGGGTACTAGATGTCAAAAATGACTCGGCATACCCATGATAATTATTTGAAACGTCTGGTACTATAAAAGTACCGCTAGCATCAGAGCCAGTAAGTAAATCAAAATTCCAAGAAGAGAGTAGACTATTCATCGACGCCATAATTTAAAATATCCTTATTGTGGCTTATTATTGTATCGTTATTTAAATAGTCTGTCCAAAAATTGCAATATAAGAATTTGCTGGCTGTATTGTATAATAAGCTGCCACTTAAATCTTGCTTTTTAGCGCCGACATAGTGCCGTAAATATCCATCAGTATGTGATATAGGGGGTAATGAACAACTAAATTCTCTAGTTGACACACCATTTGTATTTATTCCATATAGTTCATATGTTGCGGTTGGCAATGATGATGTACCATACATCGTATCTATGTTTAATTTTTTACGTATAGCCAGATTCCATGCGCTATTATCGTAGAAATCCTGATAGTAGCTAGAGGCTGTGGTGTTTGTATTATCAATAAATACAAATCTAGAGCCATAAATTGTATCATTTTCAATCATTACACTGTATTCGTATGCATTAGTAGATGTAGCTGTGTCGATAGATGAGCTGTTATTAATGATTCCAAATAGTGATGATGTTACATAACTATTAGCAAGACTAATAGGAAAAGTTGCGCAAACTTCTAACGTATATTGATATAGGTCGCTATTTTCTGATATGGACGATGCTGAGAGAAAAACAATATTCTCGCCTGTTACGCTAACCGTTTTTTTCTTTACGACAGTCTCTTTTGACCTATCAGCAATATTGTATTCGGCATTGTCGGCATATAAGTTTATTTTTACAAGTTCGTCACTTATGCCATATGAGTGTAATAAACTTTTTATAGACTTCTCAGTGCCTTTTGATTTTAAAATGTATGATAAGTTGTTGTAGATATTTTGGAATATAAAGTTTTTTACTTTATCTATATCACCATCAAAAATGTCTTTATCGTTCCTTGATGATATTTTTTCAATGATATCTAGGTTAGTAAATAAATCTGTAAAATCGAAGCCGGTGGAAGATAGAATCTTATCATAGAATGGATAAATTTTATCAGCAGCCTGACCATGTTTTATAGTTTTATAGTTTGTTATTTCTTGTATTTTATTATATAAATCATCAAAATAATATGACACTACTTGGATTAATTGTTTTAGATGCTTTGTCTCGTTGGCTTCTTCATCTTCGATAACCCACGAAGGAAGTTTATTATATAATAAGTGTATGTTATTTTCGTCATGAGATATAGCATATGCAATTTTGTTTGCATAATAGTCTTTAACTGTTGTTGAGTAAGATAATCCTTTGTATACTGGATCACCAATTTCAAGTGATCTAATCAAACCTGAATTGTTTATAGCAGACCCGCTAATTCTACAATCTTCTGTATAGTCAATTATTTCACCATCATTGTCGTAACCAGAGTAATCTAAACACAGGAATTGATATTGAGAGTCCCACCCTTCATTAAATTTGTAATAAAACAATAGGTTTGAATTATTAGGGTTGCTAAAATCATTACCATCGACATTTGTAAGCCAATATCTACCGACTTTTTCAATACTTCTTGCTGTATTCCAAAATCTTGTCTCGTCTAGTGAAAAATTTCCGGTTCCAATTTTAAAAACAAACCAATCAACACTTTCAAAAGCAGCAGTTTGAGATGTATCTAAAAATATTAATCCACCAGGAGCAAATACAAATTTTTGAGATGTCAATAGGCTTATATCTTTTAGTTCCTCAACTAACTGGCCATCTACAAATAATTTTGCCGAATCACTTTTTATTACAAACGAGTAGTGATGCCATTCATCTCTCGGTATGCTTGTTTGAAATGTATAATACCCAGACCCATAAGATTCTTCACTTAATACAAATTGAGGAGTTGGTCCGCTTGTATCTCTTGCAATAGAAAATACAAGAAACGGTATTGGGTTATTTATATATGGATCACTTGAAGTTAAAGCAGTTATACTTAATATTCGGCTGTAGTCGTCAGAATTAAAATTCAACCACGACTCAAACGTGATTCCATCATCTAGGCTTAATGTGCGATTTGAATTATACTTATAACCTGCGTCATAAGAATCTTTAATGTCCTCTGTAGGGTTTTTTATATGCGAATTTACATTTATATATTGCGTACCTGATAGGCTACAATATCCAAGCGATCTTGGATATTCATTATTATAGATATGATACTCAAAATCGTTTAAGCCATTGATCCATTTTAACTTATCTGCTGTGCCAGCGCTGTATGGATAATTTGAATCTATGTAATTTATGGCGTTTTTGTAATATTCCTCTGCCGAGCCAAATCTAGCAAAATTAGAAGGAGTATTATAATTTACACTAGAAATATGACGTTTTTGAGAGGAATTTTCCTGCTCTACTTCTTCCAGATTGCTATAAAAATTATTATTATCTACTGTTTTTTCTTGAACAAATTTAGAATTATAAATATCGATAATATTTGACATTATTCAACCTTAAATCTATAAATATTTGGTAATTCTATTTTTGTCTGCCCGTCTAATAACATTAATTTTATACCATAACCATAACCTGGTTCAAAAAATGACATATCTAGATCAAAATAATTACCATTTTTATCATACGAACATTTTGTATATGGTATTGGTTCTATACCATAATCAATAACAGTCATATTATCAACTATTCTTATTATTTTATAATATAAATTTTTAAAAGTTGAGACTTCAATTGAGGAATTTGCAATCTTATATACATTTGGTGACCAATTCTTTTCTCTACCGAAAACTTTTATTGTAGGAAATTCATAATTCTTATATGAATTTTTTAAATTGGTAATGCTGAAAACATAATCTGGTTGTGCATAGCTGTCGCCAAACTCTCTTACTTTGGCATCTACTATGCCTTTATGGAACACACTGCTACCAGAATACCATGTATCTATTAACTGGGCATCCTCTGAGCCGGTTATATTTACTGTTGCCTTATATATACCAGTAGATAATAGCGTTGAGGCGATATCTTCTATAATAGTATTACCATTTTCATCCTCAAGTTTAACTAGTGGCAACACAGAACCTGGTAAATTTTTTAAGATGCCTCCAAATTTATTGTAAAAATATATGCTTTGATCATTATCTTGTGTAGATAAGTTAGGTGTAGAAAAATAAAAATCTCCACGGTCATCTTTTGTGACTGTTTCCCATCTCGCTTCTAGGCGCGGAGTTTTATAGAAATACTCTGAGCTTCTCGCTGAGAATCTTTTTGTATAGTATGTTGTATTATTGGTTCCATCTTCATAGGCGCCAGATAACATAACAGCAATTCCATTTGGCGCTAGCATACCACTTATTTGATCTTCAACAATATCCGTTATATCTATTTCTATGTCTTCTAGGCCTGTATCTAGGTGAAATACTTTATCGTATCCGCTATAAAAATCGCCACCGTCGCTAGCCCAAACAGAAACAGGGTCCGTTGTTGATTTAAATTTCCAACCAACGCCAAACCCATCAGTTTGAGTTTGACCGTTATCACTATAGTTTTCTAAATCTAATCCGTACCCTTCATCCCACGAACCAGATATTGGTTTTACAACAACATCATAATTTCTTGGAAGTATTTCAGTGTGAGCAACGTTGAAAAGTTTAAAAATAAAATTAACACTGCCTGATTGTGGTAGTTTTCCAACTGATCTGCTAGCAGAAATTTCTGTTATTGGAAAATTTACTAATATTCTACTTTTTTCTGGTGAGGAACCAGAATGTACTATTGAAAATATCTCTAGAGAGTCTGCTGCGCCCATATTTGCATAGTAAGCTCTATTAGTTGTATATGGCTTAAATGCGTCCGTAATTGTTGTATCAGCAGATGAAGTAAATTTTAGTATAGACATTATAGTGTGTTTCCTACTATATCGGCAGATGGATATCTTATTTCATACACAGCATTTTTAGGTATCTGTATTAGATTTCCGTCCATTGAAAGACTTTGTTGAATATTGAATGGCGTACTGGAATATCCGTCAGCTACGATGTTTCTTATTTTTACATCTTTTACGTCCAATACATTTTTAAACTTTCTTATCTCTCTATATACATCTAATATATTAAATGATTCGCCTATTTCCGACTTAAAACTGTATACGTATTCTAATTGAGCCTTAACCAGCCTTAATGTTTCAATTTTATCTTCTTTCGGATCCACAAGGATAGTAAAGTTGATACCTAAGTTGATAATTTTAGCGTCCAATATATCAACTGTGTCGGTTAAAACTTTATAATTAGACAACCATGTTTTTAAATTTTCTTTTATCGTATTATTAGATCTAATAAGCCTGCCTAGTTCATCGGTGCAAAGAATATAAAGGTTTATATTGTTTTTTAGACTTGTTGGATCTCTTAGGGCTTTAACTCTTTTAATAGCTCCATATTTTTGGTGCATCATGTAGGTTAATGTTTCGTAATCTTTTGCAGTTACCGCTCTATTTTGAGAATTGTAAATGTTACCAGCTAAGTCCTTTATTTCATCTAAAGAGATTTCTACATTTTGACCTATTACTTGATCTTCGTTTGTTATTTGTATGCTGTTTATAATATTTGCTTGAGTTTGTTGCGTTATAGACTGATCATGAAATGTATAAAGCAAATTCTTAACCGAAGTTATAGCACCAACTGCGGCATTGTTATTATTTGTTGTATTCAATCTATACTTAACAGTTAAAATTGTGTTTTCTGGTCCAATTCCATAGGTATCACCATTCAGCAGTGCATTTGGCTCAAAATATTCATCTTGTAGAAAATCATTATTGTACTTATTTAAAGCATATTTTATTGGTTCTGTTATCGGATCAACAGTTAAGTCTTCATCTGGTCTATATTGTTTTCCGCCAAAAAGCATATATGGTAAAACAGTGTCGTAATCAAACACAAATCTTCTTTGCGCCGATAATGTTTTTAATATATATTTTGGTTCTGTATCTTGATTATAGACTGCGGTATACACTATATTTTGTGTTAAATTCGGAACTTCATAATAAATATTTCCATCTGCATCAACTACTGAGACTATTTCGGCTATCTTTGGATCATTTAAAGATACTTTGTTGAACTTTATAAAACTTCCTATCTGAATATTTGTTGTTCTTATTTGACCAGATATAATAGGCGCATACAATTTAACTGCATAAAATGTTGGATTGCCCAACTGATTTGTGTTCGCAACCACATAATTTTCACCAATAATGCTATTTGTTGCGCGTATATCTTCCGTTATTGTATAAACATTTCCGTTTCCAGACCCAACCTCTGTACCTTTTCTAATAGTAGGTGCTTTTGAATAATCTGGTTTGTTATTGCCATCGTTTGGCAATAACATATAGACGGCTATTTTTCCTGTGGTACTAGTAAAATCTTTTCTTTTATATCCCAATGATTTTGCTAAGCTTAAGATGTTCTTGTTTTCTATAGCTGTTGACAAAAATGTTTCATTAGTCTGATAATCTAAATAATACGATAAGACATCTCCAACATATGATACTGATTCCATAAGAAATGAATTAATGCTGGACTCTGAAAGGTCTGATAGTTCATTAGAATAGTATCTTTTTGCA
>Ga0007787_10000287_pt1 | contig 15620 bp, 19 predicted proteins | sample LauGreFa1BDMLBSN_2_FD_59500 | JGI IMG/M metagenome (GOLD analysis project Ga0007787, IMG submission 59500) | Freshwater lake microbial communities from Lake Michigan, USA - Fa13.BD.MLB.SN | ecosystem: Environmental > Aquatic > Freshwater > Lake | place: Lake Michigan, USA | collected 2013-09-23 | reverse complement strand
GCACGCATTGAATAATTATAAAAGACTCTTAATATTTTTAAAGAAATCTATATGTTTTTCTTCCCATCCAAGGCCTTTTAGGAGCGATGAATCAACAGAGTATCGGAAATCATTAAAAGGTCTATCTTCTACAAACTCAATATGATTTTCTAAGATTTTATCTTGAGTTAGTTCATTTACTAAAATAGTAGCAACATCTAATACTGAATATTCTTGTGTGGTTCCAATATTATAGACCTCATTAATTTCTCCTTTTTCAAAAATAATTTTAGTTGCTCTTGCTACATCTTCAGCCCAAATAAAATTGCGTCGTGTATCACCTTTTCCATGAATAGTTAGTTTTTTACCTTCTTTGAGTAGTTTAATAAATTTAGGAATAAGTTTTTCTGGATACTGATTAGGACCATATACATTATTACAACGGACAATAACAACAGGGAGTTTGAAACTATGATAATAGGAACGGACAAGGAATTCAGCAGCTGCTTTTGTAGCAGCATAAGGATTTGTCGGATTTAGGAGTGATTTTTCATGGCATCCTGGGTGTTCTAAATCTACTTCTCCATATACTTCATCTGTTGAGAAATGAAGAAATTTCTGAATCTTACCATATTCTTTAGCAACTTGAAGAAGAACATGCGTTCCATAGACATTATCCATTGTATATTGTAAAGAATTATCAAATGAGTTATCTACATGACTTTGAGCTGCAAAATGGATAATAGAATCAATATTATATTCTTCTAATATGTGAAGCATAAAATCTTTGCTTGTAATATTTCCTCTAATGAGTTTATAATTAGGATGAGGGATAACATTAGATTCATTAGCGCAATAATTTAAGCAATCTACATTATATATCTTAATATTATCTTGATGATTAAGAATATAATTAATAAAATTAGACCCAATAAAGCCACAACCACCGGTTATTAAGAGGTTCATAATTAATAATATTATAATATTATTTTAATCTTTATATGTGTATAAATTAAAAATATATAATATATAATATATTATGATATCTATTATATTAACTATCCATAATAAAGAACATCTTATTAAAAAAATTATATTAGGATTAATTGATACAGTTTCTGATTCTGTTAAAGAATATATATTTGTTATTGATGGATGTACTGATAATTCTTTAAATATAGTAAAAGAATGTTTACCATTAATTAATGTAAAAACAATTATTATTGAAACACTTAATTTATATGAAACTAAAGCAAATAATGCTGGTTTAAGATTGGCAACACAGCCATATGTATGTATTGTTCAAGATGATATGTTATTAATTGAAAAGAATTGGGATAAAAGGTTAATAAAACCAATGCTAGAATTTGATGATATATTTGCTATAACAGCAAGAACATCATGTCGCATGGATATAAATGGTAATTGGACAGATATAATTGAAGGCCCTGTAGGTCAGAATTATAAAAAATCTACTAATATATCAAGAGATTATATTTACATTAATCAAGTAGTTAATCGTGGCCCATTAATGTTTGATAATAATAAACTAAAAATATTAGGATATTTTGATGAAAATCTTCCAGGTGTTCAAGGTTGTGATGATTGTATATTATGTTTAAAAGCATATACTGAATATAAATGGAGAAGTGGTTGTTATTGGATTGAATATTATTCACCTTTAGAATGGGGTTCCACAAGAACTGGTAATAATACTTCATTTGTTAATAAAGCTAATATACTTAATGAAAAAGAATTCTTAAGAAGATATAATGATATTATTAAAAATTGGGATGCTGTAGAAATAAGATTACTAACAGATATTGAATAAATATATATATATACGGTGTGTTTTTAAATATAATATATATATATATATTATATTATATTTAAATGGAATATATTGATTCTATAATACCATTTATTCAAAAATATAATATAAATATAAAAGGTATCTTACATATAGGGGCAAATGATTGTATAGAATATGATGAATATTCTAAATTTACAAATAATATAATATATGTAGAGGCCAATCCAGAAATTGTTGATAATATTCATTTAACTAAAAAATATATAAATATATATCAAGCATTAATAACAGATAGAGATAATGAAGAATATGAATTTAAAATAAGTAATAATAATAGTCAAAGTTCATCAATATTAGATTTTAATCTTCATAAAAATAATCATCCAAATGTTAATTTTATTAACAAAATTAAACTTAAATCTATAACAATTGATACTTTTTTAGAAAAAAAATTAATACCATATAATAATATTAATGTATTAGTATTAGATATTCAAGGTGTTGAGTTAAAAGCATTAAAGGGTGCTTCACAATTATTAAATAATATTGATATTATATATACAGAAGTAAATATAGATGATACATATAAAGACTGTGATAAGTTAGATAGTATGGATATATATTTAAAACAATATAATTTTAAAAGAATATATACATATATTTTTTATAATCATACATATGGTGATGCTGTATATATTAAAACAACTTAAAATAATATAATATAGATTTAGTATTTACTATGGATATATATACAAATTATGATCCTAATAATATAACTGACCTTTGTCTTATTATGAAAAAATATAATAGTGATAAATCAAAGTTAGCATATAATGGTCATCATAACTATACTATATATTACAAATTTTTATTTGAACCTGTTAGATATAATAAAATGCGTATTTTTGAATTAGGATTAGGTACAAATAATGTTAATTTACCTTCAAATATGGGAAGTAATGGTACACCAGGGGCATCATTAAGAGGGTGGTCAGAGTTTTTCCCAAAATCAGATATTTATGGAGCTGATATTGATAAAGATATATTATTTAATGATAGTATTAATAGAATTAAAACATATTATTGTAATCAATTAGATTCAGATACAATTAAACAAATGTGGAATATTACTGATTTAATTGAAGATTTTGATATTATTATTGAAGATGGGTTACATAATTTTGAAGCCAATAAATGTTTTTTTGAAAATTCAATACATAAGCTAAAAGTAAATGGTGTTTATATTATAGAAGATGTAGTTATATCAAAGATACCAATATATCATGAATGGCTTACAACATGGAAAAATAACAATAATAATTTTGATTTTAATATTATTATTATAGAAGGAGCTAATAATAGATATGATAATAATTTAATTGCTATTAAACGTAAATCATAATTATTTAATCTATATCTTGATGTATTATTAATGATATATAATTATTATATAATTGTTGTAAGTTTGTATATTTATAGTATAATATAGTTAATATAGATTGGTCTTGTCTATGATTTTCTCTACTACTACCTGATGGAGCTATACATTCTTTGATACATGCTAATTTATTATATTCATTTATAAAATCTATAACATTTTTATTATCTAAATTAAATCCAATTATAGCTCCATTTCTATTTGGTAAATTTAAAATAGGATTATCATCAAAGATATTAAAATATTCTAATGTTTTATAATAAGTCCATTTTTTAACATTACCACTTGAAGTTGGTGTATATATACCCTGTTGTTTAATAATATGAATTAAAAAATCTATTTGATTAATTATAAATTTATTACCAGCATCACACCATAATATAATTCCATTTTTTACTTCATTTGAAACTTCATAAATAATTGCTGGTTTCCATGCATACTCACCTTTATTTATTTCAATATTAAAGTAATCAGGATAGTTTTTATAATTAAATATTTTAAAAATTATAAATGGATATTGTTTATTTAGATATTCAATACTATTTGTATTTAATCCTAAATCATATACATATATATTTAAAATATTATAATTTTTAGCAGATTCTATAAATTGACAAAGTGATTTAAAATGATTTTGAGATGCTGCTGTTATAATTGTTATCATTATATAAAAATTATATATAATATATTCTTTAAATATTATATAATAAACTTAAAGTAAAAAAATAATATATTTATATTATGAGTAATCATCCAGATACTATAGTAATATCAAGTTGGTTTGATAAAAATAAATATATTAAAAACATACCTCAACCAGCATGTATTATTATAGATAATATTCATTACTTATCAGATACTCTTCCAAATATATTTATATATGTAGAACCAAAAACAATATATAATGTATCAGATTACTTAATAAATAATTATAATAAATATCATGCTATATTTACGTATGATGAAGAAATACTTAAAAAATGTCCTAATGCTATAAAATATATATATGGGACATCATGGATTAAGAAAGAATATTATGAAAATATAGATATATCAAAAAAAGAATTTAAAATTAGTAATTTAGCTGGGAGTAAACTTATTAATAATTCATTAGGTCATGTATTTAGACAAATAATACATCATAGTCAAGATAAATTAAAGGACTATCCTATTACATTTTTTCGTTCATTTCATCAACACCCTCATTTAAAAGATTATGGAAATAATCCATTTTTAATTAGCGATAAAGGTTCTCATAATAAGGAATTATTATTTGATACATTTCAATTTGCTATTATTATTGAAAATTCTAAACAGACTAATTATTTTACAGAAAAGATTGTAGATTGTTTAATAACTAAAACAATCCCTATTTATTGGGGATGCCCTAATATTGGTAATTTTTTTGATACTACTGGTTGGATTATATTAGAATCTACTCAAATATCTGAATTATATGATAAATTAAAAATATTAGATATAGATTATTATAATTCATATAAAGATGTTATTGATAAAAATTATAACACTTCAAAAAAATATATTGATGTATATGAAAATATTAATAATAGCACTTATGTATTTAAAGAATAAATAAAATATTACATAATATATAATGAAAATAATATCTGTTAATATAATGGGTGGCCTTGGTAATCAGATGTTTCAATTAGCTTCTGCATATGCTTATGCTAAAAAGAATAAGTGTAAATTATCTATTTTAAAAAATAAGTTAGTATATGATAGAAGGCCATTATATTGGGATAGTATTCTCAAAAAATGGGAAAAATATCTTGTTGATTCTATTCCAAATACATTATCTGTTTGGAATGAAGAAGAGGCAACTAAATTTACAACTATTCCAAACGCTCCTTCAAATGGGTTATATTTAAGAGGATATTATCAATCATCCAAATATTTTTATAACAATATTAAATATGAAATTAAAGAATTAATGAAACCATCTAGAGAATTATTTGAAGAAGTAAATAATAAGTATAAATATTTAATTGAAAATAAAGAAAGAGTTATTGTAGTTCATGCAAGAAGAACTGATTATATTGCTTATGCTGATTTTCATAATCCTTTATCTACTAGTTATTATATTCAATCTATAGATAAAATGTTAGAAAAAATTTCAAATCCTATATTTTTATTAACATCTGATGATAATAATTATTGGAATGAATTAAAACAAGATTACCCAAAATTAAATGAATATGAACAATATATTTTAGATAATGAAACTGATATTAATTCTATGACATTATTACAACAATTCTCTTATTATATTATGTCAAATTCAACTTTTATTTGGTGGTGTGTATGGTTATCTGATTATACAAAATATGTAATAGCTCCTTCTAAATGGTTTGGACCAAAAGGCCCTCAAGATTATGAAGATATTTATGAAGAATCTTGGGAAAGAATTTAACACTTATAAGCAACAAATTTGTTTTCAATATCAGAAAATGAATCAATTTGATATCCTAATGAGGGGACAAACATATACCATTTTGATTGAGGTTGAATTCGCGTCCAACTAATATCTAAACAATTATAACATCTATTACCATTTGTTATTAAATCTAATATACTTTCTTTATAATTTTGTATAAGTTTTGGTATAAACTTTCTGGAAATTAAATATGATGAAGTTGTTTGTGCATAATGTGTCTTTTTAATATTTTCAACATGTGTATTTTCAAAACGTGCATTCCATGGATTAAATGCTAATACACAGCAATCATAATCAGGATAATCATTAAAGAATTGCTCAATTTTATTATTATTTTCTTCAATACTATTAGATTTTAATGTAAAATCATCTTCTATTATTAAACAGTTATTCCATTCAGTGTTTTTTTCAAAAAGTTGAAGTGCTTTTAAATGACTCATAGAACATCCAAGAGCTCCATTTCCTGGTTTGTAAATAGCATCAATTCTATGAATTTTTGATTCATCAATACATAATTTTTTAAGCTCATTTGTAATATGTTCTTTTCTATCTGTTCTATGGGCTAAATTAATATATAATATAGCATCTATATTATTCATTTTAATTAACTATAAGAATAAAAATATCTTTAAATTAATTATTTGGTTAATATAAAATTTGATATTTAATGAATCAATATAAAATTATATATCCAAATAATACTAAGAATGTCTTTCCTTCATATTCCTAATCTATCTCAACTACCTCAAGAGGTTCCTAAAAATCCTTACACATTTCCATTAGACCCATTTCAGCAACATGCCATATCAGCAATTTCTAAAAATGAAAATGTCCTTGTTTGTGCCAAAACAGGTTCAGGAAAAACTCTGGTTGGAGAATATCAGATTTATCATTCTCTCAAAAAAGGAAAGCGCGTATTCTACACAACTCCTATTAAATCACTCTCCAATCAAAAGTTTTATGATTTAAAACGACAATTTAAAGAAGCATCTGTCGGAATTATGACGGGTGATATTAAGTTCTGTCCAGATGCTCAAATTGTTATTATGACAACTGAAATCCTTCGTAATTTACTATATAAAAAGGGAACTACTACAGAGAGTTTAGGATTAACATCATCTATTTCTATGGATGATTTGGATGCTGTTGTATTTGATGAATGTCATTATATTAATGATAAAGACCGTGGTAAAATCTGGGAAGAAACTATGATTCTTCTTCCATCAGCAATTAATCTTGTTTTGCTATCCGCTACTCTTAATAGACCAGAATATTTTGCCGAGTGGCTTGGACAACTCAAACAGAAACCTGTTCATTTAATTCAGACTCAATATAGAATCGTTCCACTTGTTCATAACTTACTTACCATACAGGCTGCTTCGCTTACATCTGATTATAAATTACAGCCACTAATGGATGCGAAGGAAGTATATAATGAAAAAGTATATTTAGATTGGTTAAGGCAACAAAGAAATCAGGAAGACCAGCAAAGGCTTTATAGAAAACAAGTAGCAGATGCTCGTAGAGCAGGAGTAGAAGGAGCTATTGATGGAAAACCACAACAACATAGTTTTCTTCATAAAATGAATGAAACAATTAAGACATTGGATAGAGAAGGTAATTTACCAGCCTTATTCTTTGTTCTAAGTAGAAAACAATGTGAAGCCTATGCCTCAAAGGTGGAAGGGACGCTTCTTTCATCTACAGACACAGCATCAGTAAAACATATTATCTCATTTCATCTTCATCGTTTTCAAGAAGAATTACATAAAATTCCTCAATATCATCAAATTACATCATTATTGGAAAGAGGTATTGCTTTTCACCATAGCGGATTATTACCACTTTTAAAAGAAATTGTAGAAGTTCTATTCTCAAAAGGGTTCGTTCGTATAATGTTCTGTACTGAGACATTTGCTGTTGGTCTAAATATGCCTACAAAGACTGTTCTATTTGCTGGATTTAAAAAGTTTGATGAACAAACTGGAGGTATGCGGATGCTCCGTTCAGATGAATATACACAGATGGCTGGTAGAGCTGGGCGTAGAGGAAAGGATACTCAAGGTATAGTAATTTATTTACCAGATAAGGAACCCGTTTCTCCACATGAAATGAAAGAAATGATGACAGGTTCAAAACCGCCTATTTTAAGCCGAATGGATTTTCATTATGATTTCATTCTTAAAACACTTCAATCTCCAAATACATCATGGGAACAAATTATGAAAAACAGTTATTGGTTCCAACAGCGAAAAGATGAGATTCAAAATACAAAACATAAAATCAAACAACTTCAAAACATGATTGAAAAGAATCAATTAGAAGATGCTTATATGAAAGGATGTGAATTAAGAGAAGAATTAGAATCAAAACATAAACAGGCTGTTAATTCTGCTAAAAAGGAAACACAGAAACAATTGGATACTCTTAAAAATAAACAAATGGGTCCTAAATGGACTCAGGCTTGGAACTCCTATAGAGAACTTAAAGAACTCCTAAAGCAAAATGTGGAGGCGGAATCCTATCTCCGAGATTTAGAATCTATCCAGGATACAATTTATCCGAAATGTCAATTATTGAAACAGATTGGATATTTAAAAAATGATAATCCTGAAACTCTGAAAAATGGAGATTTAACTCTGAAAGGGGTTTTAGCAACGGAGATTAATGAAGGTCATCAGATTCTTATGACAGAAGTATATACGAAAGAACTTTTACATAAATTATCAGGTGAAGAGATTATTAGCGTGTTATCCTGTTTTCAGGAAGAAAAGGAGTCTGAGGAGCCAATCCGACTCCGAGATTTGTCTGTTTCGGAAAATGTCCGAAATGCTTTGTCTGAAATTCAAAAAATGTCCGAGGAGTTTTCTAAAAAGGAGTCTGAAGTCATTGGAGCGGAAGCATCAGATTCCTATTGGAAAATAAGTCTGGAATCAGTTGAACCAATTTGGAGATGGATATATGGAGAAAATGCATCCATTATATGCCAAGAATATGGAATCTTTGAAGGAAACTTTATTCGGACAATTATGAAAATGTCAAATATGTTGGATGAGTGGTTATCTCTGGCTACATATTGTCAACATACAGAGCAAATTGATAAAATATTAGAAGTAAAACAAAAACTTATTCGTGATATTGTTATTTCAGATTCACTTTATTTACATTTATAAATAATAAAATATTTATAAATAATTATATATAATTAACTTTATTATAATCTTATTAATTATAATAAATATAATTAGAAATGAAAAGACAACTTATTTTTTTTCTTATTTTGTTGCTAATATTAAGTTGTGCGTTATTTTGTGTTAAAGAAGGATTTTTTGGAACTTCTCCAGGAACTTTAGTTCAATTGGCATCTACACATGTTCCGACTGAAAGAGATTTAACAGAAGAAAAGATTGAAAGAGAACAAGTCCGAAAGGATATTTATGATATGACCGAGTCCGACCTTTAGGGAGGACGAGGATATCCAGAATCAGATTTATTCTGATGAGGGAATTTGTAGTATACTCTTTTAAGAATATAAAATTATATATTATAATATTAATAATTATATAACTTGTTATCTAATAATTCTATATCAGATTTAACCATTTCACTAACTAATTCATTAAAATTGTATTTATGACACCATTTAAGAATCGTATTTGCTTTTGTTGGGTCTCCAAGAAGTAAATCAACCTCTGTTGGTCTAAAATACTTTTCAGAAACACTAACAAGAATATCTCCTGTTAATTTGTTAATACCAATTTCATTAATTCCTTCACCATTCCACTCAATTTCAATATCAATTTCTTTAAATCCCTTTTCAACAAATTCACGAACAGTTTTTGTCTCGCCAGTTGCTAAAATAAAATCATCGGGAATATCCTGTTGAAGCATTAACCACATTCCATATACATAATCCCTTGCATGTCCCCAATCTCTTTTAGAATTGAGATTACCTAATACAATTGGCTCTTTTGAACCATTTTTAATTCTAGCAATTTCACGAGTAATTTTTCTTGTTACAAATGTAGCTCCTCTTCTTGGACTTTCATGATTAAATAAAATACCATTTACAGCAAACATATTATATGCTTCTCTATAGTTTTTAACAATCCAGAAACTATATAGTTTTGCTACTCCATAGGGAGACCTTGGATAAAATGGTGTAGTTTCCTTTTGTGGTGTTTCAACTACTTTTCCATATAATTCTGAAGTAGATGCTTGATAGAATTTTGTCTTTTTTTCTAATCCACATTCTTTAATAGCATTTAAAATTCGTAGAGTTCCAAGAGCATCAACTTGTCCTGTATAATCACTTAATTCAAACGAAACTTTTACATGACTTTGTGCTGCTAAATTATATACTTCATCAGGTTTCCATTTATTCAAAATAGAATATAATGAATTACTATCAATTACATCACCATATTCTAATTTAAATCTATCTTTAATATGAAATAAATGGTCAATCCTTGATGTATTTAATGATGAACTTCTTCTAACAATACCTATTACTATATATCCTTTTTCTAATAATAATTCGGCTAAATATGAACCATCTTGCCCTGTAATACCTGTAATTAAAGCTGTTTTATTACAAAGTGGAATATTTTGAATATCAATCTTTTTAGCATCAGGATAATACATTTATATTCTAGATAATAATATATCTTTAAATTATGATACTTTTATATAATTCCTTTAATTCATCAGATTCCCATATTATTTCAGGTGGCCCATCAGGATATGCTTCATAGGGTATCCCATTTTTTGTAGGAGTTTCCAAGGAAAGGAGTTTTTTCAAGGAATGGAGTCTGCGTTCAATCGGATTCCGAACTCCTCGGAATTCTGTTCGCCCCAAATGTTTCCATTTCCATTCAATCTGTAATGCAGAGCGCCATTCAGGAATATTTGAAATATAACAAGCTCTTTTCCAAATGAATCCTTTTTGAACTTGAATACTTGTAGCCCTTGCACCTCCTGTGATTTCCTTATTATGTTGCCTAAGCCTTTTATTTACATCTTTTGTAGCTCCAACATAAGTATTTCCAGAATCTGTATAGAGTAAATAACAGTAATTCATCTTAATACTCTACTTATATGTTGAATCAGAACTTAAATTTGATTCGTATTGAATTATTAAGAACAGAATGGCTTCCAATAAATATATTCTTGAGATTTTTCCTATTACTGAAGAGGCTAATAAATATTATAAACCAATTATGTTAAGGTCTGATGAAAATGCAGGATATGACCTTCATTCTACAGAAGCTTTATCCGTATATGATAAAGTAGAGTTTATTCCGTTTGGAATCAAAGTTCGGATGCTTAAAATTGTAGAAGATTGTGAACAAATTGGATGTCATTATTGGCTCATCCCTCGTTCATCCATTTACAAATCTGGTCTATTTATGGCAAACTCTGTAGGAGTCATTGATTCATCCTATCGTGGAGAACTTAAAGCCCCTGTATGGTCTATGACGGGTAAGTCTAAAGTAGAAATTGGAGATAGACTCTTTCAAATTGTAGCACCTGATATGGGACATATTGTAGAAGTTCGTATTGTAGATTCATTACCTGAGAGTAAGCGAGGTGAAGGTGGGTTTGGCTCTTCAGGGCTAAAGTAATATTAAAATTAAATCATATTTAAAGAAAAATAACTAAATAATAAGTAATAAAATGTCACTATCAGCACATCCATATTGGCTTTCAATTCCTACAATGGTTATGGGATATCTAAATGGTTCAAATAAATATTTAGGAAATCCAATTGATAAGAGTACTGTATACTCATTTTTAGGAACATCTACTTTTTTGTGGACTTGGCGTAACATTTCTATTATTACCAATGAAGCAACTATACCAAAGCCAAAACCATCTCCATTAATTATTGGTTCATTAGTTGGTGGAGCACTTATATCTGGTTCTATATATTGTATGGGGCATCTTATTGGAGTAGCTGCAAATAAACCGAAAAATACATCTTTTAAAAATTTGATTGAAAATAAATCTTTACAGTAAATCAGAATAAAATGTTATCTACTACTACTTATATTGAAGATAATCTAAATGAGTTTGGTGTTGAACACCATTGGAAAATGGCAAGAATTCCAGTATCATTTGAAACAAAAAGAGGAACGAAAGTTGAAATTGTAAAGAAACCTCTATGGGGTTTAACATGTTATATGAATAATTCTGTTCAGAGTTGTCTTAAAGATGAGCAGATTTATCACGAATCATTAGTTGTTCCTGTCTTATCATGTGTTGAAACTCCTAAAAGAGTATGTATTATTGGTGGTGGTGAAGGAGCGACTCTAAGAGAAGTTCTCAAGTTTCCAGGAGTTGAGGAAGTAGATATGTATGAATGGGATAAGGAAGTAGTTAATTTATTCCGCACAGACTATAAAGAATGGTCTCAAGGCGCATTTGAAGACCCTCGTGTTATTCTTATCTATGAAAATATATTTGAAATTATGAATGAAAAACCAAATAAGCCATATGATGCAATTATTGTGGATTTATTTGAACCAGATGAACAGAATTATGAACAATGGAAGGAATTACTTACTAATTTAAATGAGAAATGGTTATCTGAAAATGGCTCTATGGTTATGTATTCAGGTATGAGAAATATTTTATCCAAACCTGCCAAAGAGCCTTATCAAAAATTAATTGATATTCTAACATTACATACGAATTTGAGAACGGAACAGATATTACACAGTAATAGATTTGTTATGACATGTGTTCCAATTCGTGATATTATTCCCTATAAGGTTTTTATCCCATCCTTTACAGGAGAGAGTACATTTATTCTTCTAAAAAATAAGGATATAAAATTAGATACAAATAAATTTAATAAATCACATCTCACAGAAGATATTTGGGACTCTTATAAGACTTTTAACTGGTAAGAATTACATATATCAAATAATATACAATTAAACAAAATGAATTAATAGAGAAATGTTTGGAAGCAGATTCTTTGACCCACATATAGCATTAATATTTTTTGTATTAATTGCTGTAGGATACCTTATTTTTCTTGATAAAGAGGGTGTATTTCAAAAGAAATTCCTTCAATTTGGACCCTCTTCCGACACAAAGTTCCTTCATTTCACTATTGATACATGGGGAAAAGTAATAGCCGTGTATTTTATTGGGTTTATCAGTTCTTTATCTGTTTCATATTATACAAATGTAACTGGTAATTTTGTATCAGGAGTTTTATTAAATCCAGCTTATAAGGATATTATCCGTCGTTCTGAATTTTGGAGTAAAATAATAGTGGCAGTAGACCCTATAATTACATGGATTATGACAACTTTCCAATTCTTTATTACACTTACTATGCAACTTCAATTTATGATACCGCAATTCTTAGGTCATATTATTGTAGCTATTCCTGTAAATCTTAAATCTGTTTCTTTAAAGCGTTTCTCTTTTGATTAATCTACTTGTAGATATGTATCAAAATCAATTACTCTATCCTCTTTACTAACCTCTTTTATCTCATTTGATACATTATTTATTGTATTAGTTGTATTCATGTTGCATTTTCTATTCGCATTAATTGTAGAATATAATGTATTAGGTGGAGCTGTATTCTGAGATATATTAGGGTTTAGTAGTGTATTTTTAATTATATTAGAACCTGTAAATTGAAATTGTGGTATTGGTTGAAATACTCCTTTATCTTGCTGTGAACGAAGATTCATTAAATCCTGTAATTTTTTATTATTTTCATCATATAATTCCTTATTTGTTGGTTTTTCTGCTACACTATTTCTGTGCTGTTCATACCTACGAATTCCACACATAAAACGATTTCCGCCACCTCCGCAACTCATTTCTTATATCTGATAGAAAAGCAATCTAAAATTTGACTCAGAACAATTTATAGATTGTTTTATAATTCATTGATTTATTGAATATAAAATGACAACAATTGAAGGTATTCTTCAGACAAAGGATTATGAATCATTTATGATTCTCAGTGATACAGGGAATAGACTCCTTGATTTTACAGGAGCTAAAAAAACGAATAAATGTCTTCCAGGAGACCATGTCAAATGGAACTCTGAAAAAGAATGTTGTGAATTAGAACTCCGTAATGAGTTTCCTTTAATTGTCGGAACTCTGGAATTAACAAATAAATCCAAATATGGACTAACATCTCGTGGTATTCCTATTTATTTATTTACTCCGTATGAAAAACGCTTTCCTCAATTTATAGTTGGTTCTTCAGAAAAAGATACTACTCATAATAAAATAGCACTTATTAAGTTTGATACTTGGGCTAAAAATTCAACCTTTCCTCGTGGACAACTGCAACAGATTTTAGGAAACTCTGGAGAATATGAAGCAGAACTCCAGGCTTTAATTTGGCAAGCAAGTCCAGTTAGATATCCAAAAGGAGATTGGGTTCCGAAAACTACTGAAATACTTCCACGAAAGAAAATCAAATGGGGAACTACTTTTAATATTGACCCTGAAGGATGCCGAGATATTGATGATGTCCTGACATTTGAAGAAATTGATGGTGGGTGGTATATTACTATTACAATTAGTGATGTAGCACGCTATATTGATGATGGTTCTGTAGAAGATATTTTCGCATCTCTTATCGGACAAACTCTGTATTTAGATGGAAAAGTTGAAAGGCCTATGCTACCTGTTGAATATTCTGAAAAAGTTTGCTCTTTATTACCAGGGAAACAAAGCTATGGAGTTTCATTATCCTTTCAATGGAGTCCACTTGGAATCAGTCGTGTAGAATGGTTTGAGTCAGAGTTTGAAAATAATAGGTCATATACTTATGAGGAGTTTCAGAATGATAATTTTAATCATTATAGGGATGGATTAAAGGATTTTGCTTCTTATTTAGCTGGTGAAGAAATTAATGATTCTCATAGATGGATTGAAGAATGTATGAAGTTTTATAATATTGAAGCAGCAAAAATGTTAAAACAGGCAAAAATGGGTCTTCTCCGCAGACATTCTACTCCGAATATGGAGAGGATTGAACAATATAAAAAACTCCGTGAACAAATAGGTATTCAATTAGAACAACTTGCTTTTCAGTCAGCCGAATATTGTTTAGCAGAAGATGATAATACAAAACATTATGGATTAAATACTGAAACATATACACATGCTACAAGTCCTATCCGACGATATGCTGATTTAGTAAATCAAAGAGTCCTAAAAAGAATTATTCAAGCTCAACAAAATAGTAATGATTGTGAAAAGAAAGAAGTTGAACAATATATAGTTCCCTTAGCAACTTATGACATAAATCATAGACAAAAAGCTATTAAGGCATTTGAGAGAGATGTTTTCTTTCTTAGGGCAATTAAAGAAGAAAAAGAAAATAAAAGTAATAAAAAAGAATCTGAAAAGGAAAGAAAAAAGGAGTTTGAGGGAATTGCCCTGGATTTGACGGAAAACTCCGAAAAAAAGACAATAAAACTCCGAATTTATGTCCAGGATTGGAAACGGACTATTTCGGCTGAATATAAAACTCCTTGTTCAGGAGTAATTCTCTCAAGAGATGAAAAACAGGAGTTTGAAATCAAGGAGTTTTCCAAAGTCCTATTCCAATATACTTTTAATCCAAATGCTCGGAATTGGAAGGAGCGTGTTATTATCCAATTAACAAATATCTTGGATAATTAATATATGTGGGATATGAATACACTTATATTAAAGTTTAGGAGTGTAATGCTTAATTTTCAATCCGAATCTTTACCAGTTGTTGAAGGATATATATTGAGTAAAAATGATAAGGAACAGAAAACATTAATTCTTGAAAAAATAAAAGAGAAAGTTTGGAAAACAAGATGGATTGATAATACACAATATACAGTAAAAGAGATTTCAAACCCAATTAGTAATATTTGTAGTATAAATTAATTCTCCTAACTATTTTTTAT
>Ga0007787_10000286_pt1 | contig 15627 bp, 20 predicted proteins | sample LauGreFa1BDMLBSN_2_FD_59500 | JGI IMG/M metagenome (GOLD analysis project Ga0007787, IMG submission 59500) | Freshwater lake microbial communities from Lake Michigan, USA - Fa13.BD.MLB.SN | ecosystem: Environmental > Aquatic > Freshwater > Lake | place: Lake Michigan, USA | collected 2013-09-23 | reverse complement strand
TAAAATAATCACACTTTTCGTAAAAATACTTCTTTTCTGACATTATAGTTTTATTAGTATCCGAAGATACGAAAAAAATGTGGAATTACCAAATAAATTAATAATTCAATATGAAATTTTTTAACAGATTATGATTATGGATTAACCCTTCTAAATGGCAATTGTAATAATCATGAAAGTCAGAATCCGTCATTTCCAATAATTCAAACAATTTTTTAAAATATTCCTCTTCGTTTTTGTAGTAAAAAGAATCCAAACAAAATCCTAATTTTTTTAAAGATATTAGATTATCAAATGAATATAATAGAGCAGGGATACACCCCATTAAAAGTGGTTGGAAAGTTTTTTCACTAAAACAAAAACCGATATCCATAGTTTCACTCCCAATATGAATTTTACAATTTTCCAAATATTCAAATGTTTTAATTGATATGTTCTTATCACATAAGTTTATACCATCATCATATAATGGCTCTTTTATTTCGTTAAAATTATTTAAAAATGATTGATTAAGATAAGGTATATCAATATCGGAGTTTATATTAAATTCAAAATTATTTGATTTATATAAATCATAGTTGGTTGCGTTGAATTTCACCGCAATTTTTTCATTAAAATCATTTTTTAATAAAAAATTTAAAATTTTTATTCTAAAGTGTTTAACGTTGTTTGATAAAAAAAGACCTCTAAATCTATTTTTATTAAAATCCATATTAAAGAACTTTTCACAATATGGGTATATCTTTAGGGTTTTAAATCCGTTAGATATGAAATATTTAGAACCTTCTATATGAAAATTAATTTGATCAGATAATATAATTTTTTCAAAATTACCTTTTATAAATTCATTGCATTCATTTCTTATAGGATCAGTTGAATCATTAAATATCGGGAGTATTTCAAAGTCATCCTGTATTAAAAGGATTTTTTTATCTGATATTTCAACTAATTCTTTAAACTCTGAAAATTTATAGATTGCAAAATTTAGATTAACTATCTTAAATTCAGTTGTTTCTAGATTTATATAATGCCTAATGATCATTACTCTCTGATTGTATCCAATGTTACACAATGAGGCCCTCCGCTAAAAGTTCTAGCGTGTCTCATTTTTACAGGTATAGAATCCACCCCCCATTTTTTAAGTTCTTTCATAAGAGGAATTTGTCTTTCCTCTACAATCATAGTTTTTTCATCATAAGAAAGGGTGTTCATTCCTAACCAAGGAGATGCTTCCGCCCAATGTTCTAAGAAAGGAGTATCTATCATCTCAGGAGAGTATATTTTATCCCATTTTTCGAAGATTTCCGGCATATTGGTATCATTTACCCTTTTCGGATTAAGTAAGACCAGTCCCTCTCTAATTAACACGAAAGTGGTATCTATGTGAATGAAAGCATATACATCTTGAATAGGATGGACTTTATACCTTTCTTTCATATTCTCATTTAACCACATTTGTAGATATTCAGCCCCCGCTAAATTACCAGTATTTGAAACTAAATAAATTATATCATTATTACACTTCAATAAGTTTGCAGCATCAAATACAGGCTCCTCATTTCCCAAAGTTGGGCCAGGTAACAAACTTCTATCGTAGATAGAATCTAATAATTTTGGTTTTGGAAAATCTACCCAACAACTTTCATCGAATAAATGTTTAAATGCTCTTGTCTCATTTTGTCTTTGACGAAGAGCCATAGGAGTAGCAATAACTTTATCTTCTATTACTAACATAGAATCTCTCGGACAATATCCATAATAACCATCTACTTCCCAATTTTCAGTTGAATATTTCTCACTCCAATCAATAAGTTTAGGTCTAAAAACTTCTACACCTAAATCTTCTAATGTTTTACTAAAATTATCCAAATCCTCAATTGTTTCCTCAACCATCCAATTGGGATATCTACCGGATGGTATTCTTAAAAATTGTTCATCGGTATAATGAGCATAATCTATTGTGTGTAATGCTCTATCTTTTACAGTAGGTACTTGAGCAAATTCAGGTCTTCCAACTATTATTTGCTTTAATTTACCCCATTCGTTTTTAATATAAGGTTTTATCATCTATCTCTTTTTTGTAATATTGGATTATTTGTAGGCCATTCCATTTGAAACTCCGGATCATTCCACTTAACTACACCCTGCTCATCTGCATCTACATAACCATCTTTATAAAATAAGTTATAATGAAACATACAATCGGTTAATGCATAATGTCCATTTGCAAATCCAGGTGGAACTAATACCTGATTTCTTAATCTTTCTGAAATTATATAAGATTCCCAATCTCCATAAGTAGGAGAATCCTTTCTCATATCTAATACAACTAAGTAGATATCACCAACTGCAGCTTGAACCAATTTCCAAGTCTTATTATCCCAATGTAACCCCCTCAACACACCTTTGTATGAACGAGAAAACCTTCCGTGTATTTCACAATCATCACTCACATAATTCATTACAGGATGTTCTTTCGAATGAAATGTTGTAAATATCTCACCTCTATATTCTCTGAATACAGATGGCTGAAATTGTGGAACTTCTATCCCAAAAGTTTTTGATGGAGTAACTTTAAACTCATCCCATTTATTGCTCATAAACCTAATTAATTATATTGTTTTCTATAATATATCTATAAAGTTCTTTACTAATAAGTTCATATCCTAGTTTATTTGGGTGCTTAGATATACCACTATCATTAGATTTTATAATTTCCCAAACATTATCTTCAGTTTTAATTAAAAAATCTTTCAATGTTTTATTTGAAAATTCCCAATATGTTCTCTTATTAATTAAATTTGTAATATCATCGGATTGGTTAGGAGTTTGTACCATTAAATCAAACGCATCGCACATTAAATAGTTTACCTCGTATGTTTCTAAAATTTTTTGAAGAAATACTATGTAATTTTGATTTATAATGTTGTAGTAGTTTTGATTAAACATATTTTGTAAAAAAAACCCTTTATATCTTTCTAAAAATGTATTGTATTTTTCATCCCCAAATTTATAAGACTCTAAAAATTTATGTGGAAGAAACTTTAATTCATCCGAAGACCAGCTAATCCATTCTCCTTTGGGTAAGAAGTGTACATAATCTCTTAAGGAAGAACTCCAAGCTATCACAACTAAATCATTTTTGTGAATGTTACCATTTCTTAAATCAGAAATTACATCGTTAAAAATAAGATTATTTGCTCTTCCACTAAACCCCTTATTTTCAAAATTACATTTCAATAATGAAGATAAATAATTAGGCCAACTATAATTGTTTCTAAAATCTTGTAAAACTAATCTATCTTTAATCAACTCCTCTTTTTCAGAATCACACCCCTGGCCTTCCGTCCAACTATCTCCATATGCGTATAATTTCATATTACATTAAATTTTTTTTGATTGTATTATTTTTCAAATCATTATTTAAAATCAAATCGAATAATGAATTTTCATTTTTTATTTTATACATAAATTTATCAAATACTAAATCAGACCATTCTTTACATAATTGATAATTATCTTCATAATTTTTCATAAAATCATTAACAAATTTAGCAAATAATTTGGCATCTGCTCTACATTTTTTTGATTCATTTAGAAATGGATGTGGAGGAACTTTTAATATTTTTTCAATCATCAATAAAGGATAATCATGTGTTGATATAAAAGGTATTCCTGCTAAGATGAACCCTATTGTTTTTTCTGAAAGATATTGGGAGTTAAACTCATTTTTTGAGTAAGACCATGTTTCACATAAAATCTGCATTTTTGCTTTCGGTAAAACTCTAAAGAATAAATCCAGTCCATTAATTATATTTTGAATATAAGTAGTATCTTCAAAATCCGTCTCCCCCTTTAGGGAACTTAAATTAACATCTTGGTTTACATTGTTTCCAAATTTTTTATAATATTTATTTTCTTTTAGTTCATCGGTTCTTTGTAAATACAATTTTTCTAAATTTAATTTTTGTAGCTCATTAAGTAAATCAACTCTAAATCCTTTGTGATTTCTAACACTGTACATTAAATTATATTCAAAGTTTAGTTTATTAAAAATTTGTTTAAATTCATAGTACCATCTTATATTAAGGTTTCTGTTCCATTGAAATATAGTATTAGTAAATGTATATAAAAAATTAGGATATGATAAATTAAAACTATTATTGATAAAAAAATTATCATTGATGATATAATGATTTTCCAATTGTTTATATAAAGATTCAAGTTCAATAAGATTTTCACCTATTTCACTATCAATAAAATCATCTAAATATAATATTTTTTCAGTTCTAAAATAAGTAATAATCCATTTTTGATTTTCCGGACATTCCTTAAGCAAATTAATAAACTTTTTTAGAATTTGTTGATTTTCTCTGTCCATATAAAACCTATCTGGTAATATTTCTCCAATTTTTGTATCAGTTTTACTATTGAAGTAAGAATTAAAATAGTCTAAAATATGGTATCCATCATCTTCAAAACTTATTTCGTTTTTAAATATTATTTCGATTTTTATATTTTTATATTCACAAAAAATACTACCTTCACCAGAATCACTTAAATTATATTTTCTATTAATAGTGTTATGTGCAATAGTGTAGAATAATGCTTTATCATATAGGTGATGTATATAAATTTTCATAATCAAATAAATTTAATTTCTTGAGTTCCCAATGATAAAAATAAATTTATAGCAGACCAATTCCAATCTTCAATTTCCCATTTTATTTTAGAATACTTTTTTAAATTATAGTGCAATATTTTATTCATAAACCACTTTGATGCATTTTTAGGTCTTTCGATAATTTTTGTAACATAAACATTGTAAATAAACCCAATATTATTATCAATTTCTTTAAACCAAGTATATCCTATTGGTTGTTTATTATAATAAAGTAAAAATAAATTACCATTATTTATTATCCTCTGTTCTACATCGTGTATCTTAAACATCCCATCCCATTTATATTGAGTATTAAAATAATCAATAAGTTTAGTTACATCATTTATGTGATTGTTTAATAAATCAATATTATCAATTACTACTAATTCATAACCTACACCATTAAGTTCTTCTGGTTCTATAAACTCTTTTGTAATCCAAAAACGCTTCATAATAATAATTGATATTTTTTATTTACAAAAAATATATTTAAATCATACCAGTTAATTCTACTCTCTATCTCATCTTTGTTTAAAATAATAAAATTATGCTCTTCTAAATATTTTATTATTTCTAAATAATTATTTTGAGTTTCATATAAATTTTCATTTCTACTTCCTTCCACCTGCCCCCTTTTAATTATAGATATATGATTACCCAAAGATTTTAAAATATCTAAATCACTACCTTGTGCATCACAATGGAAGTAATCTATATGATTAATCATATTATCTTTTATAAACGTATCTAATTTAACACTTTCTATATGTGTAACCGTTTCGTATTTAGTTATATTATTATCTATATTATACTTGCTGAGTTTGTTAATTGAGGATGACATTTTGTTTTCTGCAATATAGAATGGAATGATACCATTTATACTTCCCACCGCTTTATTTATAATTTTAATATTTTTTTTACCACTAAACCTTTTTTCTAATTGATTTGCAAGTTCTTTGTTTGCTTCAAAACAATAAACAAATGAATCATCTTTAAGATATTTTTCGGTATCTTCTCCGTCAAATCCACCTATTTCTATAATTGTTTTCATTTTAAAAATTAGTAAAGATTTGTATATTTTGATAACCCGTTTTTAAGGTTTTTAATTTATCAACTTCTTTTAAAAACATTTTATTTTCAGGATGTTCTGAATTTCTTACATTTTTTATTTTAAATTGACCTTCTGTAAATGTTCCCCAATTATTTATGTGAATGAAATTTACTTCTGTTTTCATACCATTTAGTTTTTGTAAATAATCCGCCATTTCTACAAACCCAATCATTTCCGTATAGTTGTTATTTTGGACAACAAATGTCAATCTTACAAAATCTAAATTTGGTATTTTTGTGAATATAAATTGTAAATTTTTATAAAGAATATCCCAATTACCACCTACTCTTATTTGTTCGTATGTTTCTTTTGTGCAAGCATCAATACTAATTTCAGCAGTTATTCTTGGTAGTTTATGTAGATTTTGGAGATTATGCCACATTTTTTCCGTCCATCCATTTCCATTTGTATGTAAATGAAGGTTTTTTGTGTTTGGATATCTTTCGAGAGTAATTGATTTTAATAATACTCTCCAAAATTCACTTCCAAACGCATCACCGCTAGCCGTAATGTATAATTCATGAGCATCATTCATTGCAAAATCTAAAATCTTGTTTTGTATTGTTTCTGATTTTTTTCTTGCTTCACCGGTAGTATTTATAAAATCAGTTCTACAAGATGGACATTTTAAATTACAACTTCTATCATGTGAAAAAATAACACATTCAGGCCCCCAAGGTAAATCTGATATTTTTTCTTCAATAATTTTTTTAAACTTTTCTTCTCCTATTGGATTAATAGTTTTGTTATTCCAAAGTTTATGAAATGTTTTTTCATCAAAAATTGGAAAATATCCATTATCATAAACACTTTCATCTATTTCTTCGTTGTTCCATCTTTGTAAAAACCCACATTCTTTTTCATCACAATATCTCATACTACCATCATGCATAGACTCTCTCAACTTAACAGCTACTTCGCTGTTCCAGATCTTTTCCCAATCATCTGTCAAAGCATTTCCAGCGGGGCCACATTTAACCCATGCATTTACCCATCTTTTTTCTTCATCACTCCAATACCCAGAACAACACTGCCAAACTAATCCATTTGATTGAAATTCTGCATTTCTAAATGGTGCAACACAAAAACCTTTTTTATTACTCATATTAGTGTTATATTTTTTTTAGGAAAATTTCCATTATTGATTAATATATAACTTTCAATAGGAAATTGTAATTTTGTTGATTTGGGAACATTTAAGGCTTTTTTTAATTCAAAATCATTTTTAATGCGTATCAAATTTTTATTTGATACTATATTTTCTAATTCATTTGGTAATTTTTTTTCTTTATATTTTTTCCAAAAATTAGTATTATTTTTTGAACAATTATAGTGGTGTCTAATTATAACCATATTTTGTCTTTGTATATTATTTATACTTTCATTGAATTCATTTTCTGTTAAAGTATTATTTAAATATTTTTTAAAAGTTTTTAATTGTACTACAATTGTCATAATTGACGTTGCTTCCAATGGTTCTAAAAATCCAGAACTTAATCCTACAATTAAACAATTATTAACTAATGTTTTTTCGTAGGTTCCAGGTTCAAAGCTAATTGTTTTATTAATTTGTATATCATTTCCAAATTTATTTATTATTTCTTTTTTAGCAATATCTTCTGAAATAAGTTTCTTATCAAAAATATATCCACATCCCCATCTGCTCTGCAATGGTATTTGCCAAACCCACCCATAATCCATTGCAATTGCGTTTGTTCTAGTATTGATTGATATATCATTTCTTTTTAAGAAAAAGGGAATTGCGGTATTAACCATTAGTTGATTTGCATAACTTTTCCATTTTAATTTAAATAGCTTAGGAGTTAATCTATAAAATCCACTACAATCAAATACAAAATCAGTTTTATAATTAGTGTCGTTTTCTAATTTAATATTTTTAATATTACCATTCCCATCCTGTTCAATATCTTTTATTTTACCATTTATGTACTCAACACCTCTTTTTATTGCTATTTCCTTTAAATAGTCCGCTAACAATCTTGCATCGAAATGATACGCGTACACATCTTTATTTTCTTCACTTTTTTCACCAAATCCATGAACATATGAATATTCTATATCCGACCAATTATGAAAATGAATACCCATTTTTTTTGTCCCATTAACTTTTTTTAGTAAATCATTTTCATCGATTCCTAACTCGGATAAAAAGTTTACTAAATTTGGAGTACTTCCTTCTCCTGCCCCTAATATACCAATTTCTAAACTTTCTATTAGCATTACATTTGAATTTTTACAATATTTTTTTGCAAAAATTGCGGATAGCCACCCAGCCGTACCCCCGCCTATTACTATAATATTGTTCATATTAAGTTTTTGTTTTTTTTAATATCCGATAGTTCTACTGCAAAATGAAGACTGTATCTAATTCCTTTTGTTATCTCCTTTACCTCATGGTATAGATGTCTTTCAAAGATGAATAATTCCCCAACCTGCACATTTAATTTTTTATCACCAACTATAAATTCTCCACCTTCAAAGGTATCATTTAAAAGATACCCACCTGAATATATAGGGTTTTCTTTATCTATTAAATTAAAATCATCATCTTTATGTCTGCCGAAAAAATCCCCTTCTTTGTAAATTAAAAAAGTTATCCAGTTAGAAACTTTGTAATTTTTATTTATTTTTTTTAAATCAGAATTGATAATATCTTTTACAAAATTAAAATCTTCTATATTACCAATTTTTAGCCATATATTTCTTTTCCATTTTTTATTGTGAAAATCATATTTATCACTCCAATCTTTCGAATGAAAAATTTCAATTATTTTATTTACTTCGAACTTATTCATTATAATATTATCTATATTAAATTTCCTTCTCTAATTAAATCCTCATAATTGATGAATATCAAAGCACTTTTTCTAACACCATTTGTAATTCTTGTTATTTCATGCTCTCTATCCGATTTAAAAAAATAAGGAACACCAGGTGTTTTATCTATAATAAAATCTGGATTATATAATTTATATTCTCCACCCATATAATCATTATTTATATGAAATCCTAAAACATAAGCTCTATTTTTATAACCTCTTTCAACCGCATCTATATGTTTACCAAAGTAATCTCCTATATTATATCGATGAATTATGAGATTATAATTATAAGATTTTAATTTTTCACCACTTTGATTTTCAAACCAATTTAATAATTTAGTAGTTATATTCAGTTCATTATTTCCAATAACCGTAAATTCATAACTTCTATCTTTAAATTTTCTGTTATCAGTATTTTCCCAATACCAATTTAAAAAATCTAATTCTTCTTTATTGTACAATATCATTATATAAGTTTATTTTTTTTAATATATCTACTAAAAGATATTTGTTTTTTATCAATCATTATAGCATCATATAAAAATAAAGATGTAGAATTTTTTTCAATAAAAATTTCTAATTCAGTATTATATAATAACTCTGTTTTTACAAATATGAGGTTTCCAGTCATGCAAACTAAAGTGTAACCTTTTTTATTTCCTAATTCAACAATTGATTTAAAACTACTTCCAAAAATAGTTCCGTTGTTTATATATTCTTTTGTTGGTTCAATAAATGGATTAACTTCAATTATAACAATATTTGGGTTATATTTTATCAAACTACTCCATATATGATAATCTTTACCATCTACATCTATACTTAATAAATCAAAATTCGTATCTAACTTTGTATTTACTAATATATTATCTAATAAGTTATGTCCATAAGTTTCCACTTCAACATTTAAATGATGCCCTAGGATAATATTATCAAAATTTTTTTTATCTTTTTCTATATAAACACCATACCAATTAAAATTTTCAACTAAATTATAAGTGTTTGAAAATAGTGTACCAGACATTCCTACCTCACAACATTGATTATTGGCTAATCCTAACATTTTTATCAAATATTGAATTATACCATCTTCTCCAAATTGTGAGTACACACTAAATCCCTTCTCAATCATAATATCGCCTTTTTTTACAAAATTTTTTGTTTTAATTTTTCATTTATTAAATTTAGTTTTTGAAAGTCATTTAGTATTAAATCAAGAAGAGAATTTTCATTATATAATTTTTTCAAAAAAATACTATTACATTCATCAATCCAATCTTTACATAGTTTAAAGTTATCATCAAAATTATTCAAAAAGGTATTAACAAATTGTGAAAATAAAACTGCATTTCCTTGAATTTTTTTACTTTCTTCAAAAAAAGGATGAGGTTGGACATTTAATATCTTTTGTATAATTTCTAATGGAAAACTGTGAGTTGATATAAAAGGTATTCCTGCTAAAATGTACCCGATACTTTTCTCTGAAATATAGTTTGAAGAAAAATTATTAATAGACCAAGCCCAACTTTCATCTAATATTTGCATTTTTGCTTTTGGCAGTAATCTAAAAAATAAATCAAGCCCAACTCTTTGTTTATTAACTAAATTTAAATTATCAAAATCATTTTCACCTGTCAATGAGTTAAGATGTATGTCTAAAACTTTGTTTTCATACTTTTCATACTCAACACCTTCTTTTCTCCCATCTGATCTTTGTAAAAAAATATTCTTTTTATTTAATTTTTTTAATTCATTTAATAATAAAATTCTATTGTATCTATGCGTTCTCATAGAATAACAAATATCATAATCAAATTTTAAATAATCGTAAATTTTTTTAAATTCATAAAACCATCTTATATCTGCATGATTATTCCAATACCACATAACATTTGAAAATGCAAAATAAAAATTTGGATATTTTTTTTCAATTTCTTCTTTTAAAAAAACCTCTTCGAAAATTATTTTGAATTTATTTAATTTTCCTAGCGAATTTTCTATATCATATAACAATTCGGGATTATTATGATAAATTAAACTTTCATGTTTATACAACGATTTTTCACCAGAAAAAAATGTTAATATCCAATTTGGCTTATCTTTTAATAACTCAACTAAATTATATAGTGTATTGTTTTCCGTATTATTTATTTCATCGGATACTTCCCTCTGACGATTAGATAAATCAAAAAGTTTTTTATCAATAAAACGTTGGGAATGAATATTTGTCCAATCCATCAAATGATATCCGTCTTCTTCATCTGAGATTTCTGGTTTAAATACAAATTCAAAATAAGTATCTTTGTATTTACATTTTACACTTCCACAGTTATCATTTATTTCAAAATATCTATCAGTTGTATTGTGAGCCAAAAGATAGAATAATGATTCGGTATAATAATGATGAATGTAAATTTTCATATTACAAAATCTTTTTTTCAGTATTTGTTCTATATTTTTTACTTATATTCATATGATTGTACATCACCTCTTCATCAAATTTTACTTTAAAATAATCACAAAAATATTTTAAATTTTCTTTTTGATTGTTTAAATATAAATCTTCGTAATAAAAAATTGGAATATTAAAATTAGTCGATATATATTCTAATTTCCTTTTTTCATCTATTAATTGAGTTTTAAATTCAGGAAAAAGTTCTACATCTATATTTTTATACAAATATTGTGAATCCCAAATATTTGATGATTTCGCATTTAAAACACTTTCAGTTTGTGCTTTTAAATCTTTTCTGCACAAAATTCCTATAATATCAAAATTCGATAATAAATAAGCACCCAAATCATCGGTTGATAGATTTTGTAATTCTTTTGGTAAAGATCCATTTCCTATCTTATTTTCTACAAAAATATCAATATCCTTTAATATATCAGTTAAGGGAATAAATATATTTGTATCTTTAATTGCGGTAGTGTTGAATGGCTCTCTGTAAACTTTTATCTTTTTATTTGATTCCTTTACATATCTTACTAAATTAAGACTACCGGTTCTTCCCTGTGATAACAATAAGCGTTTCATTAAATAAGATTTTTCTTAATATCAAATTGTCTTAATTTATTTTCTACATCAATGATTTTAGTATCTAATATTATTTCTTTGTCTTTAAGACCATTACCATAATAAATTGATTCGTATGTATCAAATGGAATATTAAATTTTTCAGATAATTTTTTTAAATAATCATGTTCAATAGTAAGCTGATTCATTATTGGTGTAATATCTACCCTTAAATCATATGTATATTTTACATCATACAAATTACCCGCGTAAAGAGCCGCCATAGATTCTGCTTGCTCTTTTACATTTTCTCTTCCCAATAAAATTACTTTATCAAACTTAGGAATTAAATAAGAATAAAAATTAAAGCATTTTTCAAAATAATCGGGCTGTATGTCACCTAATTTGTTGAAATAGTTATTATCTATTTGATGAAATATTGTTTTAACAACAACATTTTTCATTTTATAGTTTTTTCTTTGCACACCCCAAGGAGAGTATGGCTCAAATATTATTTTTAGATTATAATAATTTGATATTGATTTTTGCAGTGAGCTAGATCCAGATCGGGGGGTTGATATTATCAAAAAATTCATAACCCTTTTTACAATATTTTAGCTATGCTTAGCTTTTAAATACTGAATAAATTTTTCTATAATGCTATGAACTTTTGCCTTTTGCGTCGAGTTAAGCAAAATAAATGTTCTATTATGCATTGATGATGCGGGTACTGATTTATATTTAATAGGTGTTTCCATATTTTATTATTATTTATTATGAACTAAAATAGTGTTTGCAAAAAAATTGTGATTATCTTCAACAGTTATAATGTAAGTTTGCGTATCAACTTCCGGTAACACTTCTATTTTTTCTATTTTACTTTCACTCTTATTTGATAACTTTACAATATCACCAATCTTTATTTCTACAACAATTTTATCGATATTATATCTATCATTTGTTAAATCTGGTCTAAATGAAGCTAATTGTAAATTATTTACATATAAAGGATGATCAAATGTTGAAGTGAGTGTTTTACCATTTGATAAATGATATTTAACCAAATCATTATGAATTGGTTGTTTTAATCCTATAACTTTTTTAGATTCAACTTCATTTGTATTTTCGTTAAATGATAAAACTATATCACCTTCCACAATATCTTCTATTTTTTTAGTTTCACCGTTTTCTAGACTAATTTCAGTTCCTGCTGGAAAACATTGCCAGTTGTGAGTAATAAGAAAGGTTGTATTTAGGAAATTGTCAATACCGGCAATTAAATATGTATCAACTTCTTCTACATCAATTTCAATTGCTTTTTGATTATCTTCATTTAAAATGAAAAGATTGTTTTCGCTTATTGGTACTAAATCACCATTATTATTAATAAAAAAATCAGTAGTTGGATCAATGAAAAAAGCCTTTTTAAATACTATTGAATTTGTATTTGATTGTTGTACTAAAAATGTATTTGAAATTGCGCTGTAAATATCATCAGAACCTGCTTTGATTTGATTGATTAAGTTGTTTTCTATACTTGAAGAAAATGTATTTTCTACAACTGATGATGTCATAAAAGATCCAGTAGGTAGGGTGTTCCCACTACTTTCCCAATTAAGTACCTCATCTAAATTATCTCTCATTGGTGAACCACTTATGAAATAAGATTTAACTCTATCACCAACTACTAAATTTTGCATTTCTTTTAATGTTCCGTCTTCCATTACAACTTCATGAGAACCTAATAAACCACCCTTTACTTTAATAGGAGTTTTTGCAAAATTTGTTGCAAATTCATAATAATGCTTTGAAGATAATTCATTGCTTATTTCATTATCATCTATTTCATCTAATAAATTAGTTGGTAAATCAAATATAGATTCTATTTCATAATCTAATAATGAAATAATACTTAAATCCCCACCATAGACTATTTTAAAACTTCTTATAGATGTAATTTTATTATCTGAGTTTACACTACCACTACTAAAATGATATTGTTGAATCATATCAGTATCCGATACATTAGCTTCAAGAAACTCATTAAATCTTTCTTCAGTTGTAAGACTAGACTTACCTACCTTATAAAAAGTAGCCTGCTGTCTTTGTTCTATATTTTTTTTAATCACGAAATCTGGAACTGAATTATCATCATTAATCGTTCCATCTAATGTATTATAATATCCTTCAAGTGATGATGAGTGATAAAAATTACATACTGACCCACTATCATTATTATCTACAAATAGTTTTAATAATTCCAATGTACCTTTAGCATATTCAGAATCTATAATTGCACTCTCATCATATGCCAATCTTAGTATAAATGTATCGGTATCATCGTTTGGAATAGATGGGAAAATGTTACTTTCCGCAACTTCGATTTTATCAAATGAAGTTATGTATGGTGCATCATTATTTAATGATGATGATAAATGATTTACAAAATGCGAGTGTATATCTTTTTTATATACAACCGATACTTTAGAAATACTATTCTCATTTAAAACTGAGAAAAATTCAGTAAAATCTATGTGTTCTACTACATTTAGAAGAAAACCTGTATCTGTATTTATTTCAAGTAACCTCTCGTTTCCGTTACTATCTAATACAAAATCTGATGAGAATACTATCCCTTTCATAATAAGTTATTGCTATTTTCTATAAATATTCGGTTTTTATATTTTAACCCCGTCGTTAATGTATAGTTTCAGTTTACGTTAATTTTTTCATTTTTATCCCTTAACCCATACTTAATCCACTTATACCAAACTCTTTCATGTAAATAATACTGAATGGGTTTATAGACTAATTCTGCTACTCCAAATGCAGCACCCACCTTAATAGAGCCACTTACCCACCACATTATAACAAAGCCAATTAAAGTGGATATAATACGATATGATATGGTTTTGGCTATATGTCTTTTAATCAACGGCATATTCTATAACATCTCCATCGGTATCCATATACCCTTTTCTAATTTTTGTTCCACTAATTAATTGAACATCTGCAGGTGGATGATGGTGTATAACTTCGTACCCCACACCTCTACCATAGTTTACCGATTCAATATCAGGTATAATCGATACATATAATTTATCCCAATTTTGTTGAAAGAATGATTCGTTTGATAAATCTTTTAAAACTTGTTGCGCAGACTTTGGGTTATTTTCATCAACTTCAACATCTCTTATTGCTACCCATACATTTTTCCCCTTATCCAATTGTTGGCGGATTAACCATTCATGTCCAGCATGCCACGTTTGCCATCTTCCGATGAATAATGCATATTTTTTCATATTAGTGATTTTAATTTTTGAAATGTTGTGAATTCGTCTTCGTGTGTTGTATCTAAATCAATAAAATTCTCTAAAGGAGATTCATAATTACTAACATGATACCCCTCTCTTCCTCTTTCACTTTGGGTGTGTACATATATTTCTTTTATGTTATTACCCATTTCGGTTTTAAAAGTTTCCCTTTGATCACGATAAGGTGATACTAAAGAAACCATAACTTTAAATCCTTTGTGATGTAAGAATCTTGCCAAATTTTGTGCAAGTTCTATATTTTTTCTTCTACCCACTTCCGAATAATCTTTATTATCATAAATGGCTCTTATATCATCACCATCTACTATGATAGAATCATTTGGAAAATGTGCTAACATCCAATTAGCCAACGTAGTCTTCCCTGCTCCTGGTTGTCCAGTAAACCAATATATCATGGGTACATAAATTTTAAAAGTTGATCATTATTTGTTTTAATAAATTTTATCCAAATATCCATATTATTAAAGTATTCATCTAAATACTTTATTTGTATCGAATTATACCAATTGAAATCCTGATTTAATAAAAAATTCAAATGATTTAAGTATTCTTCTTCATTTAATCCAAAATAATAAATAGGAGATGTGAAACTCATCCCTATACTTTCTAAGAATACTTTAACCTCTGGTTTACCATAATAAATAAAAGGTAAAGCAGTT
>Ga0007787_10000284_pt1 | contig 15682 bp, 11 predicted proteins | sample LauGreFa1BDMLBSN_2_FD_59500 | JGI IMG/M metagenome (GOLD analysis project Ga0007787, IMG submission 59500) | Freshwater lake microbial communities from Lake Michigan, USA - Fa13.BD.MLB.SN | ecosystem: Environmental > Aquatic > Freshwater > Lake | place: Lake Michigan, USA | collected 2013-09-23 | reverse complement strand
CAGCGAACAAGTCGTTCAAGAGGTACAGGAGGCGCTCTCCCTGGAGCGCACGGCCATTGAGAAGCGCGCAAAAGACAGGCTTGCTGATGCGACACAGGAGCGAGACCGGCTGTCGCGGATCGGCTCGATACTGCGAGTCATCGGCGCCTCGGTGCTCGCTGCTGCGATGATTACCTTTTTGCTGGGCAGGTGGGACGGCATGTCTCAGGTAGCGCGCTACTTTACCTTCCTCGGGTTCACCGGGGTAATGTGCGGATGCGGGCTGCTCTGCGGCTTGCGAATTGGGGAGAGCAAGGGTGCGCGCACCCTGCTTGGAGCAGCTGCTCTGCTCATCCCGATTCACTTTGCACAGATCGGAGCAATGCTTTACTCGCGAGTCGCGGCTCATGTGTCGGCGAGCGACTACCCGAGCATCTTCTTCTTTTCAGTGCCCTCGCTCAGCGCTGCCCTCCTGGTCGGAGCAGTAGGCTTGATGGCGCTATTGCCCATGGCGTACATGGCGTATGCCGTCTTGGCGAGAAGCCATGTTGGCAAGCTGTTGACAGTCACCATCGCTGTGAGCAGCACGCTCCTGGTGCCCACTCGCGAGCCGCTCTTGGTGCTGGCTATGGCCTCTGCTGCTGGTCTCGTAGCACTACTGAGCGAGGCTTCCCTGAAGCTGACACCTGATCTTCGAACTCGCGAGGCAGCAGTGGCGCGGATGGTGCCATTTATAGCCCTCGCGCTCATCCTTGGACGCCAGTCTCTGTACCGCGCGCACGATCTCTTCATCGGAGTGTCGATTGCTCTTGTGGCCTCATTTCTGTTCAGCATAGTTCGGCGCGTGACAAGCTCGGCTACGCTGGTCGGCTTTAGCGAACTCGGTGCTCTGGGATGCTCGGCGCTTTCGGGCCTGATTATCGCGAACGCTCTCGGGCTGGCATTCAGCCCATACGGAGAGCGCTTTGTTACTCTGGGACTTGGGCTGTCGATGATGGGGGCCTTCACAGCCATGTCCCTCCGCGCGACTGAGACTGCGTCATGCTTCAGGCTTGCCGCCGCACTGTCTTTGCTGCTGACCGGTGTCGCAGAGCTGACAGTCGCCGGCGGGATGAACAGCTGTATTACAGCCCTCGTGCTCGGCATCCTAGGGGTAGCTTACTCGTGCGTACGGGAGGCCCGATTCCAGCTCTACGCCAGCGTCATGCTGACCGCGCTCGCCCTCTTGAAGGTGTGCAGCGTGGCAATTACCACGGTAACGGTGAGCCCATGGCTAATGCTTGGCGTAATCGGCACCGCCACCATCGTCGGAGCTTCATGGATTGAGCGGAACTTCCCGCTCATGCGCGAGACATTCTCCACTGCGCACGCGCGGGTCGCGGCCTGGAAGTAGCGACCACCCCGGCGAGCTGCCCCGAGCGTGTGCCTGGGGTCTGCTCGTCGGGTTCCCTATGGCGAGCTCATCTCTTGCCCTTCGCCGCTGCACCCCTGATTATTGACTAATCGCCGCGGGCCTCCGCCCGAGGTATTTAGTGAACTGGCTTGAAAATGCTCCGCTCTGCGCTACTGCTCTCTATCATTACCCTCGCGGGCTGCTCCAGCGACCGGCCACCTCCCGGCCGTATCATGGTCAAGAACGACTCCCAGGACTCGGAGTACAATGTCATTACCGTTTCGGGCGGGGGGACGAGCGCATCCCTCAAGCCGGGCGAACGGGTAGTGCTACCGCCGAGCACCCGGAACTTTTCAGTGCAGCGCCGTTACAAAGACTTCACCCGCGCCTACACCGTAGAGTGCCCGGCACCAGGCAAGCGCGGCACCTTCATTAAGCTTATAGACATCCACGTAAACAGGATCGCCGGTGGATGCAAGACCACAAGCGCATCGAAGCGGTAGCTCTTCTAATCCTAGCTTTTTACCTGCACGCTTAGGTGATCGTAATCACCCACTCGATTCCACGACGATCCATAAAAACCGGTCATCGCTGACTAAAAACACCCCGACCCCGCTACTTCCCAATACAAAACTTCGAGAAGATGCGGCCGAGAATGTCCTCGGTGTAGGTCTTTCCTACAATCTCATCAAGGGCTGCGAGCGCCTCACGCAGATCGGCGACGAGAATTGCAATCGGCGCCTGCTTCGCCTGTGCCTGGTCTATAAAGGCTGTCAGAGAGTCGTACGCTCTCCGCAAGCAGTCGCGGTGCCGCTCGTTCGTTATCACCTCGCCAACATCACCCTTCTCTGGCATCTCCCGTGCGACGTCGTCGACGAGGGCCTCAAGCAATGGGCCGATGCCTGCGCCTGTCTTCGCAGACACGTAGAAGTTCTGCTGGCACACTGAAGAATCGGCTTGGAAAAATCCGAGAGCTGCTGGGTTGGCGTCGATCTTGTTCACGACCATCCAGGCTTTCTTCTTGGCGGCCTTGAGCACATCGAGGATCTCCTTCCACGCTGAAGACGTGTCGGTGCCATCCACGACGAACAGAACGAGGTCGGCCCAAGCGAGCCGCTCCTTGGCGAGCTCGACACCGATCTTCTCGACCTCGTCGTTTGTGTCGCGAATGCCGGCGGAGTCGCAGAAGACGAACTTGTGGCCAGCGAGCGATGCCTCCTCTTCAATCAGGTCGCGCGTTGTGCCCGAGACGGCCGAGACGATCGCCTTGCGCTTCCCAACGAGCAAATTGAGCAGGCTCGACTTGCCGGCGTTGGGCCGCCCGCACAGGAGCACTCGCACGCCCTCTTTCACAATTGAGCCGAACGAGTAAGTCGCGAGCAGCCGAGACACCTGCGCACGCGCTACCTCTGCGCGGGCTGCCACCAGGTGGAGCGCGTCTGGCTTGATGTCCTCTTCCGGGAAATCGATGGTCGCCTCAAGCTCTGCTAGCGCGTCGCGCAGCGGCTCTCCGATTGACGACACAGCCTCACTGAGCCGGCCTTTGAGCTGCTCGCCTGCGAAGCGCAGCTCCTCCTCTGACTTGGCATTCACGACATCGGCGATCGCCTCAGCTTGCGCAAGGTCCAGCTTGCCATTCATGAAGGCCCGCTTTGTGAACTCTCCGGCGGGTGCTGGCACAATTCCAAACGCGTACAGAGACCGGAGCACTCGCTGAACGAGCACCGGACTCCCATGAAACTGAAACTCTGCGATGTCTTCGCCGGTAAAGCTAGCCGGACCGGGCATGAAGACTGCGAGCCCTCGGTCGATCGGCTCACTGCTCTTAAAGTCGAGGATCTCCCCGTACACCATCAGGCGCGGGTTCGTAACTGGGTCTTTGCTGCCCCGAAAGAGGGAGGAGAGCGCAGTGCGGGCACGCGAGCCGCTCACGCGGACCACCGCCACGCCTGCAGGCGCGGGGGCAGTTGCTAACGCGGCTATCGTTGAGCCATCCATTAGATCAGCGTCAGGATGTATCCGCCCGCGAGCAGCACAATGCTCACCACGGAGGTCGCTACGTACACAGAGCCCTTCTCCGTGTTACGCATGTACACCTGCTGCGTAATTGAGATGATGTTGTTGACGAGCCAGTAGAGCACGAGACCTGCCGGCATCGGGTAGATGATGAACATGATGGCGAAGATTATCGGCATCATCATCATAATTTTCTGCTGCTGCGGATCGGCCGACGGATTGGGCGTGGTCCACTGCTGGATGATCATCGAGGCAGACATGAGCAGCACCATCACTGGCACTCCGATTCCGAACACCTCTAGCCGCTCTGGAGCCGACAGATCAGTGATCCAGAGCGCGAATGCGGCGTGGCGCAGCTCGATAGAGTTAGACAGCGCGTTGTAGAGGCCGAGGAACACCGGAATCTGTATCGCTATCGGGAAGCAGCCACCCATCGGGTTGATGCCGCGGCGCTGGTAGAGAGCCAGCATCTCTTGGTTGAGCTGGGTGGGGTCCTTGATGCGCTCTCTGAGCGCCTTAATCTCTGGCTGCACCTCCTGCATCTTCTTCATCGAGGCAAAGCTCGCCTTCGAGAGCGGAAGGAGCGCTGTCTTCACAATGAGAGTCAGTGCGATAATCGCCAGTCCGTAGTTGTGAAGGTAGAGGTACAGGTAGTGCAGCAGCCAGAGCAGCGGCAGGGCGAGGAACGAGAACCAGCCCATGTCGATCGAGCGCTCCAGGTGGAAGTCGCCAACGTACTCAAGCGTCTTGTAATCCTTTGGGCCCGCGTACGCCTCAAAGCGCCCGCTCTCCGTGCTGCCAGGCTCACGCGCCAGGTACACTTCTCCTTCGCGCCCAAGCACCGTGTTCGAAGCCTGCGCCATCGGGATGATTGCTGACATGAAGTAGAGGTCGCCGAGGGCGGCCCACTTGGTTGGCCCGAACCCTCGAACCCCCTCAACGATGTCAGTGAGAGTCACATGCTTAATCTTGCCAGCACCGTCGAGCAGCGTAATGTGGGTGACCGGAGTTCGGCCTGTCTCTGCCGCTTCCGGAAAGGAGTGCGTCCACTCAAGCCACACTGCCTGGCCTTCTGGCAATCGACGTGCCAACGAAAGGTCGGTAGCGAACAGGTACGAGCCGCCGCGGAAGGTGAGCTTCTTTGTGACTTCGCTCCCACTCGCGAGGGTTCCCTTTAGTTCGACGACAGCAGTGGCGCCTTGCGGAACGGTAATCGACGCTGTCGGCTGTGCTGGAGCCCCATTTATCGAAGCGAGCGAGTACATCACGCGCTCGTCGCTCTCTGCCCCAGCGTAAGCGCCGAGCGGGAAAATCGACCCCTCGGGATTGTCGATCAGGTCGAGCCCCTCCTCTGAGTTGAGTCCCACCTTGTAGTCCTTGAGGCGGAGGCTGAGGATGCGGCCACCAAGCCGAGAAAGAGTGATCTTCGCAACGCCAGTATCAACTACTGCTCCCGTTGCGGCTTCAAGCTCAGCACGGGTCGGGTGCTTAGCAGCCTGTGTGGCGACTGGAACGACCTCTTGTGCCCCTACAGGTTGGACCTGAATCGGCGCTGCTGTTGCGCCAGCCTGAACAGCTTGCTGCTGCGGTGTCTGAGCCGGCTTCTCCGGCTGCATGAAGTTCGACCAGATCAGTGCGATGAAGATGCAGAGGATTATCGCCTGAAGGGTTCGAGTGTTCTGTTCCTTGTTAGTATCGAGCACGAAGGTCCTTGTTTGATGAAGAAGCGCGGCGAGAAAATTACACACGTAGAAGCCCGCGCTCAGCGCATGTTGTAAGAAAATGCCCCACGAAAATCAAGGCGTTAGGGCGTTTGATTTCACTTCCCTCAGGAAAGGATGCAAAACCCACAACTCCTTCGGGTGAAAGTGCTCGTGCACCCGGAAGGGGCGCATATCTGAGAGGATTTTCGGGGACGTTTACGAGCACGTGCACGTTCACGTGATGCATCTACAAGGGGAGAGTGCTAGCAGCCTTGCCGGTCTTCCCTAGGGAACCGGATCGAGGCCGCCCGGGTTTAGAGGGTGACAGCGACAGAATCGTCGAGCCGAAAGCCAGCCGCCACGAAGCCAGCCATGCCGCTCTAAGGCCTCAAGGGCATAGTCGGAGCAGCTCGGGCTAAACCGACAGGCGTTGCCAAAGAGCTTTGAGAGAGTGCGCTTATACGTCCAGTGCACTGCCCGGGCTACCGGCCGAACTTTGTCCACGCAACAGCTCTCTGCACCGCCCTGCGACATTAGGCCCGCTTCTCCTTTGGCAGCAGCCCCTCTGCTCTCCAAGCTCCGATCAGTTCGCGCTTTACATCGGTGAATTCGCACGACTGAACATCGCGGCGCGCTATCACCACCATATCAAACGGTTTTACGAAATCTTTTCGAATGGAGCGGAAGACCTCGCGAACGCGACGCTTGATCAGGTTGCGCACAGCAGCACGCTTCTCAAGCTTTGTGGTTACAGCTATGGCGAGCCGGCTCGTCGATGAATCCGAGGGGAGGAAGAGAACGAGAAAATGCTTGCAATAGATCTTTGCGCCACGACTCTGGCACTGGGCGATATCGGCGCGTTTCCGAAGACGGGCCTCGGGCCCGTGAGGGAAGAGCTTAACGATAGTGCCCCTTGCGCGGTGACTTTACCGAGATTCGCTTGCGGCCACGGGCACGGCGAGCTTTGAGCACCTTGCGGCCACCTTTTGTTGCCTTCCGCTTGCGGAAACCGTGAGTGGAGTGACGGCTTTTTTTGCTGGGCTGGTACGTGCGTTTCATACTGAACTACCTATCAATAACGGCGCGAGTTTAGATACTTTCACCACTAGGGTCAACCGAACCACCCCAACGGCGCCTAGTGCCCGTGACCCGATTCGCCGCAGAGGCGGAAGTGCGCTGTGGAAGCGAAAAGTAGCGAAATAATCATCAAATACAACTGGTTGATTAACCTTTGCGGGTTTACTAGCACTAGCCGGCAGCCCAGTTCGAACGAGCACGAAGCTTACCGGTGCGACCAGAGCAGCTAAAGAAAACACCTCGACAGATAGAGGTGTTGCGGCAAATATCTGAACAGGTTCGAGTTTAAGGTCGTTCCGAACCGACTCAAAAAAACTACAAAGCCCTTCAATAATGCTACCAGAACGAAACTCCACAAAAGCCCGCCGCACCCGCGCCACCATCATCGAATCCGCCCTCTCCCTCTTCCGCGAGCAGGGGTTCGACCAAGCAACGATGCGCGAGGTGGCCGATCGGGCTGGGCTCGCCGTCGGGGCGGCGTACTACCACTTCCAAACCAAGGACGAGATCCTTCTGGCTCTCTACGAGTCGACTATCGACGACGCACTTGAGCGCGCGCGGTTCAAGAGCGCAAAGAGCGCAGACTTCGCCGATCGCGTGAAGGACGCGCTTGAGTTCAAGCTTTCGCTACTCAAGCCCTTTAGGGATTTTCTCGGACCGCTGGCCGGGCACGCTCTCATACCCGGCAGCGCACTCTCGCCCTTCTCCGACGAGTCGAGCGAGATTCGGGCGCGTGAAATGCAGCTCTTTAGCTCCATCATCCACGGCAGCAGCCTTAAGGTGGCGCCGGAGTTTAAGCAGCACCTCCCGCGACTCCTGTGGCTCTACCAGATGTCAGTGATAGCCTTCTGGCTGCGAGATACCTCTACCGGACAAACGCGCACGCTTCGGCTCATCAGCATTAGCCTCTCGCTCATCATGAAGCTCTTCGCCGTGACACGAGTGCCAGTGCTGCGACAAGCCAACGGGCTTATCCTCTCGCTGCTTGAGCTGACTGAGCCCGACAACTCCGAGAAGCAGGCCGCCTGCGCGTAGCGGCAGAGCCCAGCCGCATGCTAGACTCCTGGCTCATGGTCACCTCCACTACTCTTGAGCGCGACGTGCGGGCCTTTCTCGCAACGGCGCTAGAGTCCACCAACCTTCAGAACCTCGGCAGCCGCTACGTCGGCAAGGTGCGTGATGTCTACTCGCAGGGCGAGCGCAGCATTCTTGTGGCGACCGATCGCCAGTCGGCCTTCGACATCTCTTGGTGCTCTGTGCCGCTCAAAGGGCAGGTCTTAAACCAGGTGAGCGCTTGGTGGTTCCGGCAGGTGGCCGAGGTAATGCCAAGCCACGTCATCGACGTGCCGGACGAAAACGCGACCGTCGTGCGGCGCCTCGACATGCTCAAAGTTGAGATCGTTGTGCGTGCGTACCTAGCTGGCTCTACGTCGACATCTGCTTGGGTTAACTACTCGCAAGGTGTGCGCTCCTTCTGCGGAAACACCCTTCCCGAGGGGCTGGCAAAGAACCAGCGCCTCCCTTCTGGCCCGATACTGACTCCAACGACTAAGGGCGAGCAAGATGAGCTCATTGCGCCGAGCGAGATCGTGGCACGCGGCTTCGCAACACAAGCTCAGTGGGACGAGATCTCGGAGAAGGCGCTCGCCCTCTTCGGCCATGGCCAAGAGATCGCGGCTGCGCGCGGCCTCATTCTCGTCGACACAAAGTACGAGATGGGCTTCGACAAGGCCGGCACTCTAACACTCGCCGATGAGGTACACACGCCTGACTCGTCGCGCTACTGGATTGCTTCATCGTATGAGCAGCGGCTCGCGCTAGGGCTTGAGCCGGAGAGCCTCGACAAGGAGTTCTTTCGCCTCTGGCTGCGGGAGCAGGGCTTTGAGTACGGAGGGCCGAAGCCGCAGATTACTGATGAAGTGCGGGTCATGCTCGCCATGAAGTACATCGATCTGCACGAGAGAATGACGGGCGCGCGATTTGTTGTTCCGAAGGATCCTGATATCTCTGCTCGGCTGCAGCGCAATTTGCGCGCGTATCAGGTTTCGTAGGGGCCTAGTTTCTTCCTTTTCTTCCTCCTTCTCTTTTTCTTTCTCCTGCACCTGCACTGGTTTCCTAATCCCTGCTCTCATCAAGAGGAGGCGCAAAGACTAAGAGGGTGGTTCAGGTGCAGGATAATGAGGAGGAAGAAGAAATAAGATAATGCTGCAGGCTCGCTGTGCCCTCTTACTGCCGCGCAGCCGCCCCAAACAGCGGCGAAACCTCCTCCTGCGCACGGATAGCTGCCCAGCGCGCACGCTCTGCGCGGGCCTCATTCGGCAGCCCGGACTCCTCGAGCGCGTTCGCAAGGAGGTAGTGCGCGGGTCCATAGCTAGGATTTTTTTCAACGAGAGTCTTGAGCTGCGCGACTCCGATGGCGCTGCTTCCCAGCAGAGCTGACTGCGGCATCCCTTCAAGAACCTTGAGCGCTGCGTGCCACAGCTCATCCGGCAGCACGAGCCCAAAGCCGTTCTTTGCGCGCAGCACTGAGAAGGGATTGCGGCGCAGCTCAAGCGCAATTTCATCTACGACCGACGAATTAACGTAGAGCCTAAACGGCTCCTCCGCCTGTCGTTGCTCGCGAGAAGGGGAGCACGGAAGCATGTTCTCGCTGGAGAGGCGCCAGGCCTTGTGAGCCATCATGACCAGCAGCCGCTTCAGGCTGTAGTCGCTGCTGTCTAGCTGCTCACGAACCTGGAGCCCGCCGCAGTCGAGCCAAGCCATCTTGCGCACCACGAAGTCGATCTCAGAGAGCGAGAGGTTAAAGGGGCCTGCTGGGTTGAACATGAGACCCCCTGTAACCGGCGTGAAGAGGGTTGAGCGCACCTCCTCAGTCAGGTTTGGGAACACAAGTCCGATGTCATTTCGGGCGAAGCAGTTCACAGCATTCAGCGCGAAATCGCGCGGAAGAGCGTTGTGAATATCGAGGCAGGCAACGATGTGTGAGCGAGCTGCGCGAACTCCCGTGTCAATTGCAGTCGTGCGCGACAGCGGAGATCCTTCTGCATCGAGCACACACTGGAATGCAACCGCCGGGAACTTTGCCCCGAGCGCGCCCACCTGCTTGCGAATCAGGTTGCTAGCTTGGCGACTGTTGCTGTAGTCGACGACAACGATCTCAGCAGCAGCGAGCGACTGGCTCGCCACTGCCTCGGTAAAGCTCTCAAGGCGGCGATCCTCTGCGGCGAGCGGAACAACGAACGAGAGCTGCTGCTCGGGGTGAATTCGGCGCGATGCATGACGACGGAACACTCGGGACATTTCGCGGTAGGCACCAGCCATGTCCGCGCCAGTCTTGTTGGTGTCGTAGTTCCGAAGGTATGCCAGTGTCTGAGGAATTCGGCAGGAGAATGGGTAGCGCTCCAGCATGCGCAGCCACAGGTCGTAGTCCATTGTAAAGTAGAGCCCTTCGTCGAAGCACTCCATCGGCTCGATGCTGAGCTCGTCGAGCACGCTGCGTCGGAAGAAGATCCCCGGCTGCGCTGGCACCGAATTAAACACCCAGTACTTCATCGCGTCGAACCAGGTGCGCTCGATGTTCTCGACTGTCTCTGTTGGATGCCCCTCTCTGTTCGTGACACATGTGGCACCCATCACGATCGGGCTCTTCTCAATCTGCCGAGCGACCGCGTGAAAAGCTCCAGGAGCGTACCAGTCATCGGAGTTAATCCACGCAATCACGTCCCCCGTCGCCTGTGCGAAGCCCTTATTGAGGGCGTGCGACTGGCCGCGGTCGGGTTCGGATGTCCACTTCAGGTGAGGATACTCTTTGAGAATTGAGACCGTGTTGTCAGTTGAGCCGCCGTCGACAACGATGTGCTCAAAGTTTGGGTACTCTTGCTTGATAACAGACTCAATCGTCTGGCGGATGAAATCACCGTGATTGAAGGAGACGGTGATGACAGAGAATTTCGGCAGCGGCATAGCAGTTCTCGAAAAGTCCCCGCCGAAAACGGCGCACGGCCGGAGGGGTCGTTCAGTCGGTGTTGATTAGGGCCCGAAGAGGGCGAACAACGGTAACTTCCGTATCTTGGTGGATAGGATGAGAGCTTGATCAGGGAGGCTTCCTGGAGTTGGTTGGGGCTTGTAACATTTCTTACCCGTTCTGGGACGCCTAAAAGGGCAGAGGTATCAAGAGGTTACGGCCCGACCAGTCATTCATCAGTCCGTCTGAATCCTCTTCATTCCCTTTGCTGACGCCAGATGTGAGAGAGAACTCCCCAAAGCCGGAGAGAAGATTCTCTTTGCTGTTCAAGGCTTTGGTGGTACTTAACCCTTTAGTTTATTTAGAGGTCGTCCTCGGTATGCCTTCCCTCTCAAATGACATCCAGCTCAAGATGCCGTCGCTCTCGGAGCTGAATTCCCTCTCGATGCCCTCAATGCGCAGCGTGGTAGGGCTTGAGGTCTCCCCTAGTTCAGAGTTGCGCGATATCGCAAAGAGCGCGTCGGACGAGGAGCTCTCCTTCTACAGGTTCCAGGTTGATCGTCACGCTGAGCGCGAAGGCCTAGGCGATTCGTACATTCAGGGCTCGATGCCGTCGCCTCAGTCTCTCCTGCGCGCTGCTTAGGCGACAGAATTCAAACAAAAAAGGGGACGGGCAGGCTCCGTAAGAAACATTCCGTCCCTATGGAGTTAACGGCCGACCGCTGCTTTCCCAATCCTTTTTCTTGTCTTCCTCCCTCTCCTGGACTTGCACTGGATTCCTCGTCCTCATCGGATTAGTCCGACACTAATATCCCCGATTTCTCGATTATGCGCAGGAGTCAGTGCAGGTGCAGGATGAAGAGAAGGATTAGGATGAAGTTGCGCAATCCTATGCTCCCCAAAGTCCACTTTTAGACTCCACTTGTTTTCTAAGGAGCAGGACGGACACCTTTTATCCACGGTCGCCCCGGATAAAAGGTGTCCGTCTCCTTTTTCGCACTTGCACTCTAACCCCTACGGCCTGACCATGTCGGTCAGCCTGTTATGACTCGTCGCCTCCTCTCTACCCTCACTTCTTTTCTCCTCCTCTCGCTCCTCGCCTCTGGCTGCAAAGAGAGGTCTATCGGCGAGGGGCCCCACATCAAGGTCCAGCTAGTCTCTGACCATCAAACCGTTTCCCCCGGCGCTGCGTTCACTCTCGGCGTGAAGTTCATGCCGGAGCCCGGCTGGCACGTGTACTGGCGCAATCCGGGTGACTCAGGGCTTCCCCCTGAGTTCGCGTGGAAGGTCACTTCTGGCGTGAGCGTTAAGCAGCCGCTGTGGCCCTACCCAGAGCGGATCGAGGTCGGCCCGCTCGTCAATTACGGCTACGGAGATGTGCTAATCCCCTTCCCCGCTTCTCTCACCGCGAGCGCCCAAGCTGGCGATTCGCTCGCACTTGCGCTGCAGGTAAAGTGGCTCGTGTGCAAGGACGAGTGCTTGCCTGGGGAGGCGATGCTCGAACTTGCGATGCAAGTCTCTGACAGCGTAGGCGAGCCTTCAAAGTTCTCCGGGCTCTTCTCAGACACCTTTGCCAACGTCCCCGCACCACTGAGTAGGGTTTCAGTTGCAGTCGAAGAACAGGAGAAGGAGATCACGATTGCGCTCATTCCTCTTGAGAAGCGATTCCTTCCGAACGTAGTTCACTTCTTCCCGGAGGATCGCCGGGTTATTGCAAATGCAGCGCCACAACAGATCGAGCGCGGCGACAATTCCCTGTCGATCACGCTGACCCGAGACCCGAGCAACAAAGAGCCGATCTCTCGCATCCGTGGCGTGCTCTACTCGCCACAAGGCTGGTCCGAAAAAGGCACTCCGAAAGCGGTCTCAATCGACACGAAGGCGGAGGATACGGGGCTTGAGAGCAGCGGCCAAATTGAGCAATCAGCAGCCGTCACCAGCGTCCCACCGAGCGACCAAACCGGATTCTTCGCCGCAGTGATCCTGGCGTTCCTCGGTGGCGTGCTCCTTAACCTTATGCCGTGCGTGTTCCCAGTGCTCTCGATTAAGATCTTGGGCTTCGTCGAGCAGTCAAAAGAAGATCCTGGCACCATTCGGCTGCACGGCATGTCGTTCGCTGCTGGAGTGCTGGTGTCCTTCTGGGTCTTGGCTGGCCTCCTGCTCTCGCTGCAAGCGGGTGGAGATCAGCTTGGCTGGGGATTCCAGCTCCAGTCGCCGACCTTTGTGGTATTGATGATCCTCGTCTTCCTGCTGCTTGGGCTGATGTTCCTAAGCGACTTCGCTCTGGGAGCTCGGATCCAGTCGCTCGCGGGGAGCGCTAAGCTCAGCAGCAACTTTACGGGCTCGTTCATGAACGGCGTGCTCGCCACCGCTGTTGCAACTCCGTGCACTGGGCCCTTCATGGGCTCTGCAATCGCAGCAACTCTCACGTTGCCGGCCTTTTTAAGCCTGCTCGTCTTCACTTCGCTCGGGCTCGGAATGAGCGCCCCGTACCTGCTCCTCTCGTTTAGGCCCGCACTGCTCCGCTTCCTGCCGAAGCCAGGAGCCTGGATGGAGACGTTTAAGGAGCTGATGGCATTCCCGCTCTTTGCAAGCGTGCTGTGGCTGGTGCGCGTCTTCGCGCGGCAGATGGGGATGGATGCCTCAGGCCTCACGCCGCTGATGGATGTGCTATGGGGCTCCCTCGCTGTTGGCTTCGGGTTCTGGGTACTGCTACGCGCCACACATGCGCGGCGCCAGGAGTGGCGCATGGCGCTCAACCTCGCTGCAGCCTTCTTCTTAATTTACGGCGTCATCCGCGCCCTTCCGACTCGACCGGAAATTCAGTCGAGCCGGATCAAGGCCTGCTCAACTGACGGCGCAACGGAGCCAGAGCCCGACCAGCATGGCCTGCTCTGGGAGCCCTACTCTGAGGCGCGCGTCACCGAACTCGTCTCAAGCGGGCGAATCGTCTACATCGACTTCACGGCTGAGTGGTGCATCACCTGCCAGGTAAACGAGTCTCGGGTGTTCGGCTCGGCGGAGGTTCGCCAGATGCTGATGGCGAAGAATGTTGCTCTCGTAAAAGGGGACTGGACCTCGAGCAACCCTGTCATCACCCAAGCGCTCAAGAAGTACGGCCGAAACGGGGTGCCGCTCAACGTGATCCTGGCTAAGGGGCGCCAGCCTGAGATTCTTCCGAATGTTCTCTCCCCAGGCATCGTCCTGGAGGCGCTCAGGAAGATAGCACCGCAGCCATTTCGCGGTTAGCTCAATAGCCGAACCAGGGGGCGTAGCCAGATCAGGAGAGCGCTTTGGCCTACCTCAGCGCACTAGTGGCTCGGCGCGCAAAAGAGCTCAAGTGAGCTAGTACGCGCTTATTGGCGTTCCACAGCTTCACGCGCAAAGGGCGATGCTTGTGTTCGAGCTGCCGCTTCTTCCGGAGGATCTCGCTCACCGTGGCTGGGTGAAAAAGTTGCTCGTGAGCTTTAAGCTTTTTCGCCAATTCCTTAAGAGCACGATAGCGCGACCAATCCCGCTCAAAATCTCCCGACACAAGGCTCTCGTACAGTGCCACCGCCTCGGTTACATACGGAGGGGGCTTCCCCCGAGCTTGCTGTTTGAGATTCGAAGGGATCACACTCGCATTGATCCGCTCGCGAAAAGGGGTGACGCACTGCTCGTGCATCTCCTCGCCAACAAATGTGAGGCACCGTTGTAGAGCCTGTCCTGGGTCCTCTGCAATCTCTTCGTATCGCACCCGCAAGACCACCCCGCTTCCAAGCGCCCGCTCGGCAAGAGCGCACGCTCGTGTTAGTTCGCTCCATAGTGTGTAGGCGCGCTCTTCGGAATACACACCACCCCCGATCGACTGAAAATGAATCAGCGACCTTGCCACCTCTGAGGGGTGGCGAAGCATGAAGATAAATTTTGCCCGGGGGAACATGCGGCTCAAGGGAAGAACGTAGTGACTATTTTCCGGCGTTCCATCTACCCAGCGGCTCTTCTGGCCGCTGTCTGGGAACGAGAGCAAACTATCGATATCGGCAACTCGTTTACCGTTGGCAGCTGCCGAGCGAGAACGGTCGACAATTCTTTGGCGCGAATTCATCACCAGCCTATCGAGGCAGCTTCCGAAGAATTGACAGTACTCCCAGCGGGTAAATCCAGCGCTGCTGAGAAACGTCCGCGCTCCCCGATCCGACCCCAACTCGTGCTGAATCCCTAGGTCGATAGAAAGCTTGCCGAGGAAATTTGTCTCTTCGAGAGGAAAGATGTTCGGGTGCTGCCCGATGGCCCACGTGGTGGCGCTGGTGGCTGAGCGGTATGAGCCTATGATGAAGATAGGGGCTGGGGAGTCCATTCCGGACGTGTTTATAGACTCATAGGCACGCATCTTCAACTCAACGGCTTGTCGGAGGGGCGACTTTCGGCTGTGTCGCTGTTCTAGCTCTTGCTGCTTATGTGGCTACCGGGGCACCCAGAGCCGCTTTCCCGATTCTGCATTCAGCTTAGCTGCCGAAGTCTCGCCACAAGCGGTCATGATTCGCTCGGCGATGACATCCTAGTCAGCACCATAACTTGCGAGTCAAATGGTGACCCAACTGGGCGCGCATACCTCTTCTTAGAATCCTCCTCTGGTCCGGAAACAACTGAGGCTCGGATAGCAACGGGCGTGGTGGCAAATGCAGCTTTCGGAAAGTCGCTCGCCTGCGCTGGTGATGTGAACAATGACGGCTTCCCGGATGTCATAGTCGGAAGCCCCGGTTATCGAGACAGCACTGGCCGCACCCTCATCTGGAGCGAATTTAATATCCCTAGAAACCATCCCACCCCAACGCCAACACCAACCCCGACGCCTGTTGTCGTCTTCCCTGGCACAGGCGAGTTACCAGCGCCTGCGGTTACCACCGGTGGCAGAAATGCAACCGCCACGGCCCCCTAGTACCCCCACAGCTCACCACGCGCGCAAAAAACGCCGCTATGAAGAAGCTCATGCAGCGCGGGCTCACTAAGGCTAAAGCGACAAAGGCTGTCTCTAAGCTCACCATCACCTACATCTTTACTGTGTCACAGGGTGGCAAGGCAGCTATCAGCGGGGATAACGACTTCGAAGCACAGCGCTCGTCAATCAGCCGTCGCAGCAAGCGCAACTCCCTCACCTTCGCGAACCTTGCGCCTGGAGCTAAGGCGGCTAGCTACCGAATCGAGATCTCGACGAAGAGCCCTCCGGTGGTGCTCGGCACCACTAAGCCCAGCCGCCGCACCACCTTCACCATCACTCCGTAATCAAGCCGCCCCTCACGAGGGACCTCCAGTTTCTGTCATCAAAATCTGATTGCTACCCCTTGAATCAGCACGTTGCAACCAACCTCCACACCATTTCCCCCTCAAGATACCGCCTGTATACGCCGACTTTGTTGGTGAGGGTATTGCGTCGCCCCCACGGCTCTACCTGCGGAGAAGGATGATGTTTCGGCACGTGCAAAAATATCAAGCGCACGCGGCGACCACAAAGGCGTGGTGGGTTCAACTCGGCCTTGCCGCTTGGTTGCTGTTCTCTATCCTCCT
>Ga0007787_10000272_pt1 | contig 15939 bp, 17 predicted proteins | sample LauGreFa1BDMLBSN_2_FD_59500 | JGI IMG/M metagenome (GOLD analysis project Ga0007787, IMG submission 59500) | Freshwater lake microbial communities from Lake Michigan, USA - Fa13.BD.MLB.SN | ecosystem: Environmental > Aquatic > Freshwater > Lake | place: Lake Michigan, USA | collected 2013-09-23 | reverse complement strand
AAATCAAATATCTATAGTTTAATTTTCAAATTGTATGAAAAAGTTAATTCAATCCATTTCTTTATTTTTTGTTTTAGGTTTAGCTGTATTAGCACCTTTAAATGTAGTAGCGCAAGACGATAAAGTTGAAGACGCGCAAGAAGTTGTAGCTGAGGGAGCAGCAGATGTTGCAGTTCCAGTTAGTGAAGAGCCAACTTTTACCGAATTTATGAAAGATTTATTCATTGATGGAGGTATTGAGTTCATGGTTGTTGTATTGTTATGTTTAATTATTGGCGTTGCAATTGCTATTGAAAGAATCATTTATTTATCTTTAGCTACTGTAAATACTAAGAAATTACTTAATAAAATAGATGAAGCTTTAGAGCATGGAGGATTAGATTCAGCTAAGGAATTATGCAGAAACACTCGTGGTCCAGTGGGTAGTATATTTTATGAAGGTTTATCAAGAGCTGAAGAAGGATCTGAGGTAGTAGAAAGAGTTATAATTTCTGGAGGTTCTGTTCAAATGGGCTTGATGGAAAAAGGGGTTTCTTGGATTTCATTATTTATTGCATTAGCGCCGATGTTAGGTTTCTTAGGAACTGTATTAGGTATGATCGATTCATTTAATGCAATCGAAGAAGCAGGTGGTATTAAACCAACGGTTGTTGCAGGTGGTATTAAAACAGCTTTAATTACAACTGTTGCTGGTTTAGTTGTAGCGATTATTTTACAGGTATTTTATAATGTAATAGTAGCTAAGATTGATAATTTAGTAAATAGTATGGAAGATGCTTCTAATACTTTTATGAAAATTGTTAAATCAAGATTAGATAAATAATTTTATTCACTTTTAAACTTTCCCAACCATGTTGGCTAAAATATTAAATTATTTAAAAATCATTCTAGTTGGTTTATCCGTTTTATTCGTTTTATTGTACTTAGGGGATAAAATTAGTTTAACTAGCTTGATTAATTTCTCAATCTTTTTAGTTGGGCTTTTAGTTGTATCTACAATTTTAACAGCTTTATTAAATGTGGGAGAAAATCCAAAATCAGGTTTAAGATTTGGAATTGGCTTAGCATTATTAGTTGTGTATTACTTAATTGGTTTAAGTATGTCAACAGATGCTATTCATAAAAAAACAGGTGAAGTAATACCAGGTAGTAAAGTTGCAGAAGCAGGCATTTATATGTTGTATTTTGTTTTATTTACAGCTTTATTAGTAGGTGTTTTATCATCTTTAAAACGTTTAAAATCATTCTTTTAATATTATGGCTAGAAGAAGTTCACCTGAAATTAGTGCAGGCTCAATGGCCGATATAGCATTTTTATTGCTTATTTTCTTTTTAGTAACAACAACAATGGAAAAAGAAGCGGTAATAATGCGAATATTACCTGAAATAAATAATGAATCTACAGAGGAAGTTCAAAGAAGAAATGTTATTGATATTTTAGTTAACGACGAAAATAAAATTTTATTTAAAGGTGAGTTGGTTTTAATGTCGGAATTGAAGGAGAAATTAATGGAAGTTATTTTAAATGAATCTGATAGAAAGGATTGGCCACAAAATATTGAATTAGATTTCGAAAAATTACAAGGTTTAGTGGATAAAGCTAAAGGTGAGTTAGAAAAGGCTGACCAATATACTTTAGAGGCTAAAGAAAGTAATTTGAAAAAAGCTCAGTTAAGATTAGAAACTTATGAAATATTTGGAGCTGATTTTAAAAAATCTGCACACGTAGTAAGTATACAATCTACAAGAGGTGCAGATTATAAAACATATATTGAATTAAGTGATCAAGTTTTGTTGGCGTACAAAGCAATGAAAGAAAAATTAGCTAAAAAACGTTTAAACAAAAATTGGAGTGAATTAACTTCTAGAGAAAAAGAAATGTTGAGTTTGGTTTATCCTACAAATGTTTCGGAAGCTGCTACAGTTAAAGGAGCAAGTAATTAGTTTTAGTTAGAAAATTTTTAGAGATATGTCTAGATTTAAAGGGAAATCAAAAAAAGCAATGCCTGGTATTAGTACAGCTTCTTTGCCAGATATAGTTTTTATGTTATTGTTCTTTTTTATGGTGGCTACTGTTAGTAAAGAAGAAGATCCAATAGTGGAATTAACTATTCCAAATGCAGAAGAGTGTACTAAAATTGAAGATAAATCTTTAGAGGCTATTGTTAATGTTGGAACTCCTATCGCTGAATTACAAGCACAATATGGTTCTGAACCTCGTATTCAATTGAATGATGCTATTAAAGATTTAACTGGTATTCCTCAGTTTATTGAAGAAAAGCGTCAAGAAATTAAAAGTCAATCTCCTGATCCGGATTTGGGTAATAGATTATCAAAAAAAATGATAGTGTCTTTAAAAGTTGATCAAAAATCTAAGGTTGGTGTTTTAGATGACATTAAACAAGAACTTAGAAAAATGAATGCTTTAAAAGTTAGTTACGTTGTGAATAATATTGGAGAAAATTATTAAATTAAATTGAATATCTTGTCGCACTTTTTAAGTGCGACTTTTTTTGTTTTAAACTTGATATATTGTAATATTGCAATATTAAAATTATAAAAAATGAATAAAGAATTAAAAATTGGATTTTTTGAAAAGTATTTAAGCATTTGGGTTATCTTAGGTATAATTATAGGAATATTCATAGGTAATATTTTAGGTGATGATATAGTTTTTTTAAGTGAGATGAACATATCAACTGTAAATATTCCTGTTGCGATTTTGGTTTGGTTGATGATATATCCAATGATGGTACAAATTGATTTTAATAGTATAAAAAATGTACGATATAATTTAAAAGGTTTAGCTATAACAATTGTGATTAATTGGCTAGTGAAACCATTTACAATGGCAATTTTTGCTTATATTTTTTTTAACCATATTTTTTCAGCATGGATTCATCCTCAAGATGCTGATCAATATTTGGCTGGAGCAATTTTATTAGGAGTTGCACCTTGTACCGCTATGGTTTTTGTGTGGAGTTATTTAACAAGAGGTGATGCTAATTATACATTAATTCAGGTTTCGGTAAACGATTTAATTTTATTGTTATTATTTATTCCGATAGTAGGAATTTTATTTCATTTTTTTGGAATCAATTTTACAGATAATCAAACTGGTAAAGAATTAGGAATACCTTACGATGTGTTATTTACCTCTGTAATTGTTTTTGTAGTTATTCCTTTGTTAGCAGGTTATTTATCTAATAAATATTTAATTAAACTTAAAGGCTTAGATTGGTTTAATTTAGTTTTTCTTAAAAAATTAAAACCTATCTCAATTATAGCTTTACTTGCAACGTTAGTTTTGTTGTTTGCTTTTCAGGGAGATACTATTGTAAATCAACCTTTTAATATTTTTTTAATAGCAATTCCATTAACTATTCAAACCTATTTTATATTTTTTGTAAGTTGGTTTATTGGTAAATTTTTAAAGTTGTCACATAAAATTTGTGCACCAGCTGCCATGATTGGTGCGAGTAATTTTTTTGAGTTAGCAGTTGCGGTAGCGATAGCTTTATTTGGTTTAAACTCTGGAGCTTCATTAGCAACTGTTGTTGGAGTTTTAATTGAGGTTCCTGTTATGTTATCTTTAGTTGCTTTAGCAAACAAATGGAAATATTAAATATATAAATTATGTATACTACTTTAAAAAAAATTATTGAACATTTAGATTTTAATTCAATTAGCGATGAGCGTAAAAATAAAATTCAAGTGTTAGTAAATTATATTCAATCAAAAATAGATGATAAAGGTGAATTGGCATTGAATTTTATTTGTACTCATAATTCTAGAAGAAGTCAGTTCTCACAAATTTGGTCGTATGCAGCCGCTTTTTATTATGATTTGCCTATAATTTCTTATTCAGGTGGTGTTGAGGTTACAGCTTTTAATGAAAGAGCTGTAAAAACAATAACTCAAATGGGATTTGAAGTTGAAAAAAGTGGTGAAGTAAATCCAGTTTATACTGTGAAATGTTCGGTTGATGCTCCAGAATTAAAAATGTTTTCAAAATTATTTGATGATGAATCAGTGAAGTTTTATCCTTTTGGGGCAGTGATGACATGTGATCATGCAGATGAAAATTGTCCGTATATACCCATTTCTGATGCAAGAATACCTCTACGATATGAAGATCCTAAAAAGTTTGATGATACTGATTTAGAGGAAAAAATGTACCTTGAAAGATCTTTGCAAATTGCTACGGAATTGTTTTATTGTTATAGTTTGATAAAAAAATAAGGTGTTGATATACTAAAATTTAAGTTTAATCGTTTCTGGATAGTGTTAACTTAAAATTGCCTATGAATAAAATTTCTACTCCTGTAAATTTATCACAACCTAAATTAGCAAAACCTTCTCAAAAATCGATTGATTTTTTAATTAATTTTTCAAAATCGTTAGAGGTGTTGAAGGATAAAGATTCAAAATTATTGGTGTGTAAAAATTAAGTAAAAGCGATGGAATATCCATCGCTTTTTTTATTTTACTGTTATTTTTTTGCTGTAATATGTGTTGTTTTGCTGAAAATACACTATATAAACACCCTTATTATAGTTGTTAAATGAAATTTGGTGAGGAAATGATGAAATATTAGCTTCTTGAATTATTATTGAGCCTAATAAATTAGAAATTTGCAAATTTTGAATTGGAAAATCTGATTGGATATTTAAAACTTCATTTGTAGGATTTGGGTAAAATGTAATATTGGAATGTAAAATAGTTTTTGCGTAAACATTTGATGTATTATTAATTACTCCTACAGCATCTAAATCAAAACCACTACTTGGAAATGGAGTAGGAAAAGGATCGTTTATAATATTTCCTTTAGAATCTGTTGTTCCCAAATTTTCGTTTATAGTTCCAATTACATCAATGATTTTTACATGAGTAATTTTCATAATATCTAATTCTTCAATTTCATTTAATTCATCTAAATCAAATGGAGTTCCAAAAAACACTCGATATTTACCTGCTAGGTTATGTATTTTTGTGGCATCTAAACTGCTAAATGCATCAATTTGAGTATCTTTTGAAGTATTAGAAATACTAGGAAATCTATAATAATTAACCCCATCGCTACTCACTTCTACATGCGCTAACTCTAAAAATGAATCGCTAAATCCATTTTCAAAAACAGCAAAATCAAAACCTTCACCATTAGCAATAGGAGGATTAAAGGTTAAAATTGCACTTCCTCCATCACCTAAACTTACAATACTGTTACCACTTGCTTTTCCAATAGCATTTTCGGGTATTCCTGCGCTGGCTAATCCTTGTTCGGAATCGGTAATGTCCATTGGTCCACGATTTACTTCGCAAGTTTTTGCCCAATCAATTATAATACTACTATCTCTATGAATAGCGTTTGTAGTATTTTTATTACTAGCATTTCCTGCAAATTGGGCATTTAAATTATTGTAAACTAGAAAAATAAGAAAAACTAAATTGTGAATTTTAAACATACTATTATTGTTTGATTAATTTACTTGTTGAAATTTGATTGTTTTGTATTATGTTGACGAAATATATCCCTGAATTCCAGTTTGTTGTAATTATTGTGCTGTTATTTTCATAGTTTTGGTTGTGTATAATTTGTCCTGAAATATTTACAACTTTTACTTGATAGTTTCCATTAATTGCATTAATGCTAAACTGATGATTAAATGGATTAGGATATACCTTTAAAGTGTTAAGATTATTAGAATTACTTGAAGTAGGTGACCCAAAAGTTTTTAAATTATCTAAAGCAAAAAATCCAGGTGTATTCATCCCCCAATCATTATTATCACTTGAACTTAAAGTTAAAAGTAAGCTATCTGAATCACCTAAGCTTGTTAAGTCCAGCCAAGACCAATGTTTTATTATATAATCTTCGTTGTTATTGTCAAATCTAAAATCGGCTAAATAAAACTCAACTTCATTTAAACTTAATTCCCCATTTAAATATTTTTTTACACTTAATTTAAACCAATCAGGGTCATTTCCATCATATCCACCAAATTTTTTACCAAATTGATCACCATTTTTCATACTTAATGCAGCATAAGTAGTGTTGCAAACATAAAACCCATCAACAGTTTTTCCTTTTGATTCTCCAGTTAAAATAATTTTACTATTATCTTTTCCAATAACATAGTTTGACGAGTTTTCGGCTCCAATCCCCGCTCTAACAGCATAAACATTTCCAGCGCCAGCAGTTGTTGAATCTATAATGTTAGAATAAGCCCATCCACTTCTCCAAAAATCTCCCCAAGATTCCTTAGTTATATGATTACTAAATCTTGCATTACCACTGTTAAAATTATTGTAACCATATGATTCTGAGCCATTCCAAAATGAGTTTAATGGTAAGTTAAGATTTTCAAAATTGCTAATGATTTGAGCTTTTGATTGATTTATGCTAAATAATACGTAAATACTTAAAATGAATTTTTTCATTGTTTAAAATTTAAATGTTTAATTGATAATTGAATTCCTAAATAAAATTGTTGTGGTGGCATAGGCCTATTTTTTACAACTTGATAATTCTCATTCCAGATATTTGTAATTTGAATAAAATAGTTTGTATTAATTTTTTTATACTCTTTGACAAATTGAATACTTAAATTTCCAACAGAATAGGGTGGTAGATAATTGGAGTGATCTGAGGAAGTGTAGGTATAACCTATATAATTTTGGCGGTACTGGACACTAATTTTTTTATATTTTATTTGTAAGCTACCATTAAAATTGTAAATAGGGGTGTAGATGAGTTGTTTATATAAACTTTCATCATTTGTTGTTTTAGATGTGGTGTTGTGTGAAATATTGTAGTTGGAGTTTAAGTTTAATTGTATTTTCCAATTATTTTTCGTCCAATATAATTTATGATTACTTTCTAATCCATAACTATGTACATTCATAAGGTTCATCGGACTCCAAAAATTAGTGTTGGGTAGCCAAATAATCCAATTATTTATTCGTTTATTATATCCATTAATTTCCAAATGATAATTAGTGTTATTATTTATTTTTGATATCCATTTTATACCCAATTCACTTGTCCATCCTTGTTCGGGTAATAAATTTATGTTTCCGCCAGGAATCCAAAATAAATCGTTAAAAGTAGGAATTCTATTTACTCTATTAAAGTTAAAGTAAACTGTAACTTGTTTTATTATTTTTTTATCGAAATTAGTTGAGAAACTTAAAGGGTTAATTTGATTACTAACTAATTCTTTTCTTACAGATAGGCTTAATGTATTTTTTAAATTATTACTTTTAAATTGATAAAGTAAAAATCCTGATGTTTTATTTTGTTGAACAATTCCATTAAAATTTTGTGAAATACCATGAATAAAACTTTGTTGAATACCAATTTGTAATTGATGATTTTTATGAATGAAAAAATTGTTTTCATTTTCGATAATAAATTGAGTTGATTTATTCAATGCAAAAATATTTGAGATAGAATCTGAAAAACCATTTTTCTCATTAAAATATCCTGTTCTTAAAGTAAATTGTTTGTTTTTAAGATGATATTTCCATTGTGCATTTAGTCTGATATTTTTATCATTTTGAATTGCTTTACTAATATTTTGATTTAAAATTGGAGGGATTTCGTTCAATGTATGTTGATGCCAAATATGAATTTCTATTGTTTGTTTTTTGTTGATAGTGAATTGATTGCCTATTAAATAGCCTAAATTATGTATACTAGCATGATTTTGTGTAAACTCACGATTTTGGTGAAAATACGGATAGTTATTTTCTGCATTTAAATTAAAAGCTTTAATGTAAGTATTGTGTTTTCCTATTTTAAAATCACATTTAATTTGATGTTGTTGATGACTAAAGCTTCCTAAAATATAGTTGTATGAAACTGTTTTTTCATTCTTAAAATTATTATTTAAATGCACGCTTCCGCCTATTGATCCACTTCCCCACATACTAGATGAACCACCATATTGTACATTTATTTCATCCATAAATTGTATAGGAATTAAGTTTAAATTATTTCCACCATTTAAATTATTGTTGATATTAAATCCATTCCATAAAATACTGGTGTGATTGCTATTCCCTCCTCTAAATGTGGTAGTAGCCATGTTTCCACCACCGTAATTTTTAATATATACACCTGTTTCAAGTGCTAATAAATCGGATAAGTTTAAATGGTTAAAATCCTGTAAACTTTTTTCTGAAATTTTTTGAATTTTAATTCCATTTTGAAATAAATTTAATCTATCTCTTTTAATTTCAATGCTATCTAAAGGTATATGAATTAAAGTATCCTTTTGTGCAAAACACAAATTAGAAATAAAAATTAAAGTTGTAATTAAAAGTATTCCTGTTTTCAAATTCAATAATATTATTGCTACAGGAAAAAAAAGAGATTGAATACAAAATTAACCTAATGAATTAGGTTTTTTGTATATTTTCTCTTAGCTTTTATCCCGAAAGCAAAATGAGTTATGTGAAATTGGCAGGTCTTCTGACTCGTATCCTGATAATTACCTTCCCGTTTTAAAAAACAGTGGTTTAAAAATTATCGCTTTTCGATACTCACAGCAGCGGGAACTGTTCAGGTTTTTCACCTGATTCCCTTTTAATCTTAAAGATTTGCATCTTAAAGAACCAAAAATCAAAGACGAAGGTATTTAAAAATTTGTGTATTATAAAATATTTTAGATTTATGTTGGTTTAATAAGAGTAAATTTAGTTAACTAAAAAGAAATATCATTTATCTAGCTTATTGCTTAAATTATGAAATTTTCAACTATAATGTTTGATTTATTTAATTTGGTGTTTAAAAAAATGATAATTTTTAAATAAAATATAAAAATAGTATATATTAAAATCTAATATTTTTTTTCTCACTTAATACAATATTCCATTGATTTTGGTATCTATTTATAAATCCAGGAAGTCCTTGTAAACCTCCAGTGTGAATGCTTAAAATTTTGCAATTTTGCAATTTGTTTTTTTGTAATAAATCTTCAATTCCAAAAATCATTTTGGTGGTATAAATGGGATCTAGTTCAATATTGAAATTTTCGAGATAATAATTATATATTCTAACAATTTCAGGATTAAATTTTGCATAACCACCCAAGTGATAATCATTTAAAATTTCCCAATTATTTAATTTGTAATTATGATTTTGCAAGTTTTTTAATACATCAAATTTGATATTTTCGGCACCTTTAAGACTACTAATTCCAATAATTTTTTCGGTGGGTTTACTACCTAAAATTAAACCTGTTAATGTATTTCCTGTACCTAATGGTGTAAAAATGTAATCATAAGGATATTGGTGATTTAATATTTCAATCGTTCCTTTTAAACCAAAGTTGTTTGCCCCACCTTCAGGAACGATAAAATAATTTTTATATTCATTGGGTATAATTTTATTTTTATAATCCAATGAAGATAAAAAAATCAATTCCATACCCATTTCATTTGCAAACTTTAAAGTAGGCGTGGTATATTGTAAATGATTACCGTTAATGAAACCTGCACATTTGAGATTAAAAATTTTACAAGCATAAGCAAATGCTGCAATATGATTACTGTGCGGTCCACCAAAGGTTCCAGTATTTGTAATATTTTGATTGATACAATGTAGTATATTGTATTTTAATTTGCGGAATTTATTTCCAGAAATAAAAGGATGATTTATATCTTCTCGTTGTATATCCCAAATAACATTATTTTTTATCGCTAATGGATGAGGTATATTTTGTGTTGTTATATTTGTATCCCAAAAATTCATACTGTAAATTTACTGTATATTTTATAAAATAAGGCTTTTATGAGTGAATGGAAAAGTGATATGTTTTTACCAGGTGATTTTTACTGGAACGAACAAGGATATAGAGTGTTTACAGAACAATATCATTTACGAAGAGGTTTTTGCTGTAACAATGGATGTAAACATTGTCCATATAAAAAAAAGAAAAAAACAATTTTAAAAAAGTAAAATACCATTTTTATGCTATTGCAAATGTTAATATAAATAAATATTATGCTCAAAAACTTGGTGTAATGAGAATGGATTTATATTTTTGTTGCATTAACAAATAAAATTGAAATAAAATGGCAATTAAAATAACTGATGAGTGTATAAATTGTGGTGCATGTGAACCAGAATGTCCTAATAATGCAATTTATGAAGGTGGCGTTGAGTGGAGATTATCAGATGGTACTTCACTATCTGGAACTCAAACTACCCCAATGGGAAATACTTATGATTCTAATAGCCCACAAGCTCCTAAACAAGATGATTTTTATTATATAGTAACTGATAAATGTACTGAGTGTGTAGGTTTTCATGATGAGCCTCAGTGTGCAGCAGTTTGTCCGGTAGATTGTTGTGTTGATGATGAAAATCATAGAGAAACTGAAGAGCAATTAATGAATAAAAAAGAATTTATGCACTTATAATATTTAAGTTCAGTAAAATATATGATGGTCGGATTTATCCGACCATTTTTTTTAAATTTGTTTTACCTATTTTTCTAAATGAGCTTATTCAAAATAAAATATTTATCAGTATTTCATCCTTATAGAGGAGGTATAGCACAATTTAACGATTTGTTAGCTAAAGAATTAGATAAATATTTTGAAGTTGAAAAATTAAATTTTAAAAATCAATACCCTAAAATTTTATTTCCCGGAAAATCTCAATTGGTGGATGAATTTGATAAAATAGAAAATGCATCCTTTATTCCATATTCACCAAAAGCGATTGTAAAAAGTTGTAGACAAATAAACTCATCAAAATTTGATTTTCTTATTACAGCCTATTGGATGCCATTTTTTGCTCCAAGTTTAGCTTATCTAGCAAAAAAGTTACAAAGTAAAGTAATTAAAGTTGCTGTTTTACACAATGTTATACCACATGAGCCTAAATTTTGGGATAAATATTTAAATAGGTATTTTTTGAATAATTACGATGCTTTTATCACTTTAAGTGAAACAGTAAGTAAGCAATTGTTATCCTTAAAACCCAACGCAAAATATATTCAATTGTATCATCCAATATATAATCAATTTGGTATTGAATTGGATAAAAATAAAAGTAAACAAAAATTAAATTTGCCTCTGGATAAACCCATAATATTGTTTTTTGGATTTATTCGAAAATATAAAGGTTTAGCAATGTTGTTACAATCATTTGCCAAAATACAAGATAAAGCACATTTAGTTATTGCAGGAGAAAGCTACGAGGATTTTAGTATTTATGAAAATATAATTCGGGATAATTTTATTGAATCCCAAAACTTTACAAGAATAGATGGTTTTATATCTGATGAAAACGTTCAGATAATTTTTAGCGCTGCTGATTTTTTAGTTTTGCCTTACATTACAGCAACACAAAGTGGAATTAGTGCAATTGCACATCATTTTAATTTACCAATTTTGGTAAACCCTGTTGGCGAGTTGCCAAATGAAATTATTCATGATTTTAATGGTTGGGTTAGTGAAAATATAAATGAAAAATCTTTAATTGAAGGATTGATTATAATGTTAACTAAATACAAAGATTTTAGGCAAAACATGAAAAATCATCATACTGATAAGTCGTGGAACAACTTTGGGAAAAAAGTTCATGATTTTTTAACTGGGTTAAAGCATTAAAGCAACCCTTCTAAAAAATAACGTTAAATTATTGTTCAAACACTAAAAAATAAAATTATGTTAAAAAAATCATTATTTGTAGCGGCTTTTGCTGGATTGTTATTTACTGCATGTAAAAAAGAAGAAGTAAAAAACGAATTAAGTGAATCTAGTCAGGTTTCATCCAAAAACAACAACCAAGCACAATTAACTTACAATTTAATTGATGATGCAGTTAGTGCAGAAGTAATTAATATTGAAAAAGATATGAATGGGGAAGTTAAGCAAAAACTTACTTTAATTGGTACTTGTCCTACCATTAATTATACAGCTGATAATAGTGAAGATCCAAGTTATGTAGCAACAATGACTATTGATTTTGGAACAGCTTGTATTCAAGATGGAGTTACAAGAAAAGGAAAAATTATAATTTCTAAAAATGGTAAGTTTAATGCTACAGGAACAGTAACAACAGTAACTTTAGAAAATTATGAAGTAAATGGATTTAAAATTGAAGGAACTTTAACCAGAACAGTAAAAGGATTTACAGGAACATGGTTAAGTGGAACTTGGGAATATGATGTTAAAGTAGAAAATGGTAAAGTAACTGGTCCAAACAATACTTATTTTACATGGGAAAGCGAAAGAAACGTGTCTGTTAATTTACCAAGCTTTGATATTTCAACAACAGGTGAAGCAGAGGGTGTAGATTTATTTGGTAAACCATATACTGTTACAATTACTACTCCATTAGTAATTAAAAGAAATTGTGATTATATTGTATCTGGTGTTTTAGAAGTTGCACCGACAGGAGTAGAAAAAAGAGTAGTTAATTACGGTACAGGTACTTGTGACAATAATGTAACTATTACTGTAGGAGATAAAGTTTTTAATGTAACTTTATAAAAAAGTAATCATTTATAAAAAAAGCAGCTCATTGAGCTGCTTTTTTTATGCATTTAATTCTGTTGTACCAATTGTATTTTAAAATGAGCCTAACGAATTAAAAAAAAGCTTTTAAGAGTTTCGCGAATTAAAAGCTTATTTTAATCTTTTATCGGTATTATTACCCAACTGTTTTCTTTATATTCTAGTTTAGAATCAATTTTTTGAATTTTTATAATTTCTTCAATTTCAGATTGTTCAGTGGCTAAATAAACCTCAATTTTATTTGAATTTAAAATGTTTACAAAATCAAACGCTGTTAAAATATCTTTATGAATTAGTAATACTTTTTTATTTTTAAGCAGATTAATGATTTCTGGTTCGATAGTTATTTCATTGATATTGTTTTTGTTTTTTTCTTGAATTATTTCATCAGATTTTACTTCTTTAACTATAGTTTTTTCAATTTTCTCATCTAGTTTTAAAGGCAAAATAACTGTAAAAGTTGTTCCTTGATTGATATCACTTTGGATTTGAATGTTTCCATTTAATAATAAAACTAATTCTTTCACAATACTTAAACCTAATCCGGTTCCTTTAACCGATTTATGTAAATTATCTTCAACTTGAAAGAACGGACTAAATATTTTAGACTGATTTTCAAATGAAATACCAATTCCACTATCTTTAATAATTATTTCTAAACAATTGTTTTTTTCTTTAATACTACAAAAAACTAAACCATTTATAGGTGTAAATTTAATGGCGTTAGAAACTAAATTTTTTAAAATTTGGCCTAATTTTATTGAGTCTGTAATATAAGTTTCTTGACTTAAATCCTTTGAAAATTCTAATTTTATATTTTTTTCCTTGGCTAAAGGATTAAAAATATTTGCAATTTCGTGTATTAGGACATCCAAATTTGTTTCGTGTAAATAAGTATTTTCTTTACCCAATTCCACTTTAGAGTAATCTAAAATATCATTAATTAATTCCATTAAATTACTTGCCGACTTTGATATTTGAATAGAATATTTTATTTCATCCTTTGATAAATTTTTACTTTCGTTAAGTAACTGTGCTAAAATTACAATAGAGTTTAAAGGTGTTCTAAGTTCATGAGAGATATTAGCTAAAAATATACTTTTGTGAGAATAAGCCCCTTCTAGTTCGTTATATTTAAGTTTTAATTCATTTTCAGAAAAAAATAAATTTTTTCTCATTTCCTCTAACGCATTGCCTAAAACATCTTCTTTACTTCTAATTTTAATTGAATTTTCATAATTACCAGCTCCAATTGTTGATGCTAATTTTGCAAAATTTTCGGCCGATTTTGATAATTTATTTAAACTCTTAGCTAAATCACTAATACTATCCTTTTGCGAAAAATAAATATCACCACTAGTATCACCCAAACTTAACTTATTTGCTTTTTGTTTAATGATGTTAATACGATTATTTATTTGATAAATGATTGCCCACCACAACAAAATCAAAATTAATATCAATAAGCCAGTTTTTAAGTATAATTGGTTCAACTTTTTTTGTTTTAAATGGAGTTGATTAGCAAAATTTTGTTGGATATTAGTATGTATATTAATTTGATTTTGATGTAATAGATTAATAAAATTTGTAGCGTTTAACCACCATGAATCTGTTGAAATATATAAGTTAGAAATAGACTTATTATGAAAAAAATCGTCTATAATTTTTAAGGTTTCAGAACTTGAACCCGATTTAAAGTTTAATTCAAAAGATTCTATTACGTCTTTATTTGCATATTTTTTAAAGTCTTTTAAACCTAATTCAAACGCACCTTTGTATAGTGTAAAATAGGCAAAGTTTTTATCGCTAAATTCTCTAAACATTAATGCTTCGTAAACTCTATTTCTAATTCTTGCAAAATATTCTTTGCTTTGCAATAAAGCATATGATGAGCGTAATGGATTTAAAGTTATATCCTTTTGTAAATCGTGAATTTTATCTAGTAATACATCTATAAAAGTATTGTAAAAATTTTCACTTTCGGTAGGGGAATTAAATAACCATGTGAGTTGATTTCTTTCCTTTTTTAATGCAGATGTATCCACTTCCAAGAATAAATCATTTTTGTTTAGTCCGTAATATTTATCAAAAATACTATCTGTATGATAAAATTGATCTTCTAATTGTATTTGATTTTCAACTAATGGATTACTGGAATAAACAATTGCATAATCTCTTTCCTTTTGTAATTCGTGAATGATATTGGATAAATATATTGCCTTTTCTTGTTTAATATAATTTTGTTTTAAAAAATTGATGGATTGCATTTGGTTTATTATGGTTTGCCAAATAAAAAATATAACTACTAAAAATGGAGCTAATAATAAAATAGCCAATTGATGTTTTAACGAAAGTTTCATTTTTTTTTATCGTTTTTTGGTACAGGATCGTAACCAAATGTTCCCCAAGGATGACATTTTGATATTCTTTTGATACCAAAATACAATCCTTTAATAATTCCCCATTCATTTATAGCCTGTATGGCATAATTAGAACAAGTTGGTTGATGCCTACAATTTGAACCTAACCAAGGAGATAAAACGATTTGATAGATTTTTATCGGAAAAATAAATACATATCTAAGTAATTTTTTTGGGCTATTACTTTGTTTTTTATTATTGCACATTACTTACAATTTGTTTAAAAATCTCTTGTTCAGATTGAGCATTTAAAATTGTTTTTGCTTTTTTGCAATTGTTACAAAATTCTTCGTATAAATTTGGATTAGTTTGTAAAATTTTCACTTTTTTAGCTATTTCGATTGGAGAAACTTTTTCAACAACTAACCCCACATTATAAGTATTGATAATTTTTTTTATTTCAATTAAATCGGATGCTATAACAGGAATTTCTGCATGTATATAATCAAATAATTTATTCGGTAGGCTGAATTTATAATTAGAATTTGTATCCTTATCTAAAGAAATACCAACATGACAAGTTGCAGTTATTTTTCGAAGTTCCTCTGGACTACATTTATCAATAAAGATAATTTTGTTAGATAATTTTTTATCTATCACCTTGTTTTTTAAATCTGGTATAACATCACCATTTCCAACAATTTTTAAAATTACATTATCCAATAAACCCATTGCATCCACTAATTCCTCAGCGCCTCTATCAACGTTTATTCCAGCACCTTGTAAAATTAAAGTGAAAGTAGTATTTTTTTGAATAGGAGGAAGTGGGTGTAAAAAAGGAATATTACGAATTACATGAATTTTAACTGCATATTTTTTTTGGTATATATTAGCAATTGAATCGTTTACTGTTATGATATTTTTTAATTTTGGAAACATCCATTTTTCGGCATATAACCATACTTTTTTTTGCCACCTTCCTTGTAATTCAGGTACTTCTGTAAAAAGTTCATGCGTATCATAAATTAACTTTTTGTTTTTAATT
>Ga0007787_10000271_pt1 | contig 15967 bp, 11 predicted proteins | sample LauGreFa1BDMLBSN_2_FD_59500 | JGI IMG/M metagenome (GOLD analysis project Ga0007787, IMG submission 59500) | Freshwater lake microbial communities from Lake Michigan, USA - Fa13.BD.MLB.SN | ecosystem: Environmental > Aquatic > Freshwater > Lake | place: Lake Michigan, USA | collected 2013-09-23 | reverse complement strand
GGTCCTTTTCTGTTTCTGCGTGAGGTTTGCGTGAGGTTTTGCGTGAGGTTTTTGTCATTTTCTTCATTGTAAATGATGGAAACCCTCTTCTAATTTATACCTTTTTTAGTCCACTTTATGCTGACGTTAGACAAGCATAGTTTTTGAAGATGCACCAAAAGATGTTGAGGCTGCGTTAAATACTGGTATGAAATGTATAGTATTCATCACCATGCACCAAAAAGAAGCGTTAACCCATTATTCCAATATTATCATATTTGCTAGCGACATTATTGAAATAATGGCTTTGCTCTTACCAGAATCGAACATATAGAACGGTCAATAATAATATAGTCAGTACAATTAGTACTAAAACAGATTTACTAATAGCAAACATTCCTTTGTCAAATACAAATGATTTAGGATTTATTTTTGGTCCACTAAAGCTGATGAGAATCATTAATGCCGTAGTAAAAAAGAATGACCATCCCATATTAATTAGAAAAGGAATTTCAAATCCGCCCTTACCGTTTGGATATGCTGTGTACAAGATAGTTTCATTGCCTAATACTCCAGGAGCATAGTTGTTAAAGAAGACGGATAACACAAAACCGCAGATAACCCCAGCAATGGCAGCAGATCCTGTTGTTCGTTTCCAAAACATTCCTAATAAGAACATGGCAAATACACCTGGGCTAATAAAGCCTGTATATTTCTGAATAAAAGTAAATCCACCTTCTCCTCCAATGCCCAATGTATCATTCCAAGTAAATAATACACTTACAAACATGGCAATTAAAATAGTAATTCGTCCAATCCAGACCATTTTTTTCTCATCTGCATTTGGCCTGATGTATTTTTTAAAAATATCTAAGGTAAAAATGGTGGAAATACTATTTACTTTACCAGCAAGTGATGCAACAATTGCAGCAGTTAGTGCCGCAATTGATAATCCTTTTAATCCACTAGGCAAAAAGCTTAAGATGGCAGAATAAGCTCCATCTTTATTGCCGCCCTCTAATTGAGGTAAGTGACCATTTTTATATAATACAAAAGCTGCAATACCGGGTAACATTACAATAACGGGCATCATTAATTTTAATAGTCCTGCAAATAGAATTCCAGTTCTAGCTGTTTGAAGATTTGCTCCAAGTGCACGTTGGGTAATGTACTGGTTACAACCCCAATAATTAAGGTTAACAATCCATTGTCCTGCAAAATACATGGAGAGTCCTGGCAATACTAAATATTTATTAATTTCTTCTTGTGTAGCATTCGGTCCAGGTTTTTCTAAAATCATGTGAAAATGTTCAGGGGCTTCTTTTAGAAGTGTATTAAATCCTACAAGTGCGCTACTACCTAAACCAAATTTTTCGCTAACGATGATTAATGCCATATAAGTGGTAGCTAATCCACCAATGATTAATACAGCTACTTGAATCACATCTGTATAGCCAATTACTTTCATGCCTCCTAAGGTGATGAATAATGCAAAAACAGCGAGTAATACCATAATTACATGCAAGTAATTGCCGCCTACTAAACCATTTATGGCAACAGCTCCCAGGTATAAAATAGAAGTCAGGTTCACAAAAATGTACAAAAACAACCAAAACACTGCCATAATTAAGGCAACCGTTTCATTGTAACGATTGGTTAAAAACTGGGGCATTGTGAAGATTTTATTCTTTAGATAAATTGGCATAAACCATATTGCAATAATGATTAATGCCAATGCGGCTATCCATTCATAAGCAGCAACTGCAATTCCAACAAAAAAACCTTCACCACTCATTCCAATAAATTGTTCGGCAGATATATTGGATGCAATCAGAGATGCACCAATTGCCCACCAGGTTAGTGAACCTTCCGCTAAAAAGAAGTCTTTGGTATCACTAGTTGATTTCTTTTTTCGTCTATAGATCCAATAACCATATCCTGCAACGAGAATGAAATAAATTAGAAAAACTATAATATCGATATTGGCAAGTCCTTTCATAATGTAGGTTTCTTATGTTAAAAAAAGAATCGTTTATTGATAAAATTTATCGTTCCAGCGTAGTTCGTTCTTAAACTGGTATATGCTGGTTTCATTATTTATACATATATATTCAATTCCTGCCATTGAGGCAAAGTCTTCCATTTGTTCTGCAGAAATATTTTGAGAATAACAAGTATGGTGCGCACCACCTGCCAAAATCCAAGCAGCACCAGAAATATGTATATCTGGGTATGGTTTCCAGAGCACTCTAGCAACTGGTAGTTTTGGTAAGTTTTCAATTGGTGCAACAGCCATTACATTGTTTACCAGTAAGCGGAAGCGATTTCCCATATCTACAATGGATGCATTAATTGCAGAGCCAGGTCCCGAGTTAAATACCAAACGAACTGGGTCTGCCTTTCCACCAATACCCAAAGGATGAATTTCGCAATTGGGTTTACCATCAGCAATAGACTCACAAATTTCAAGCATATGTGCACCTAATACTAATTTATTGTCGGGATGAAAATGATATGTATAATCTTCCATAAAGGAATTGCCGCCTTTTAATCCACTAGCCATTACTTTCATTGCTCTCACCAATGCTGCTGTCTTCCAATCTCCTTCCCCTGCAAATCCGTATCCTTTTGCCATTAAACGTTGTGCCGCAATACCTGGTAGTTGAGCTAAGCCATGTAGGTCTTCGAATGTCGTTGTGAACCCTTTAAAATTACCTTCTACTAAAAACTTTTCAATACCCAATTCAATCTTTGCAGCGGTTTTAAGTGATTCATATTGTGCGCCCCCTTTTTTTAGGCTATCCATAAGGTTATATGCATGATGGTATTCGTCTACTAAATGATTTATATCTGTATCTGATACTTGATTCATCACTTCCACCAAGTCGCCAATACCATAGGTGTTAACTGAGTAGCCAAATTTAATTTCTGCTTCAACTTTATCTCCTTCAGTAACGGCTACAAAACGCATATTGTCTCCAAAGCGAACAAACCTTGCGCCTTGCCAGTCGTGCCAACCAGCTGCGGCTCTAATCCAGCCATTAATTTCTGCAATACATTCTTGGTCACTCCAATGACCTACTACTACTTTTCTTTCCAATCGCATTCTGCTCATGATAAAACCAAATTCACGGTCGCCGTGAGCGCTTTGATTGAGGTTCATGAAATCCATATCAATAGTTGACCATGGAATATCTCGGTTAAATTGTGTATGAAAATGAAGTATCGGCTTTCTCAAAATTTTTAATCCACCTATCCACATTTTAGCGGGCGAAAACGTATGCATCCAAGTGATGACACCAATACAATTCGTGGAATTATTTGCTTCTTGACATATTGAAAAAATTTCTTCTGTAGATTTCACAGTAGGTTTATAAACAATTGTCACAGGCATTGCTGCTTCATTATTTAATGCATTAGCGATTACAATAGAATTTACTGCTACTTGTTTCAGTGTTTCTTCTCCATATAAATGTTGGCTTCCAGTTACAAACCATACTTCTAATGATTTTAAACTTTTCATATACTATAAATTAATCGTTATTTTTTATTGACCATAGTAACTATCAGGCCCATGTTTTCTTTCGTAATGTTTTCTAATAAGTGCATCTTTTAAGCGAGGTGCTTGTGGATTGATTTGCTCAGTTAATAAAGCCATCTGTGCAATTTGTTCTAACACGGCGCTATTATGAACCGCTTTGTCTGCATTTTTACCCCATGTAAATGGTGCATGATTTCCAACCAGTACCATTTCTACTTCTTTGTAATCAAGTCCTTTGTCTTTAAAACAATTAATGATTTGAAATCCAGTTTCCAATTCATAGTTCCCTTCAATCATATCATCACTCATAGGAGGCGCACAAGGAATATCTACCGTGTTGTAATCGGCGTGTGTAGTACCAAAAATAGGAATGTCTCTTTGAGATTGTGCCCAAGCTGTTCCATACACAGAGTGTGTATGCACAATACCTCCAATTGTTTCCCAATGTTTATATAGCACTGCATGTGTTTTGGTGTCTGAAGAAGGTCTCAAATTTCCTGTAATAGTATTTCCTTCAAAATCTACAATTACCATATCTGCAGGTGATAGTTTTTCATACGGGACACCACTTGGTTTTATTGCAAAAACACCCAAGCTTCTGTCTACTGCACTTACATTACCAAATGTAAAAAGCACGAGACCTAATTTTGGTAATTGCATATTGGCGGCATAAGCCTCTTCCATAATGTGCGCATATTTATTCATACCTTATATTAAAATTGTGTTTCAATAAAATTGCCTAATTTTTTATATTGCTCGTATCGTTTTTGATAATAATCCACTCGCATTTCGTTAGGCGCATATTCTTTATCAAATCCTTGACCCATGGCCTGCATAGCATCTTCTACTTTTGTATAAACGCCAGCAGCAGTAGCTGCAAACATTGCTGCGCCAAGTGCACATGTTTGTTCAGATTTATGAATGCGTATTGGCATATTTAAAACGTCTACCAAAACCTGCATAATGTAGGGTGATTTTTTTGCAACACCACCAAGACCAATAAGTCCTTTTACTGGAATGCCTTCTGCTTTAAATCTTTCTACAATTGCTTTTGCACCAAAGCAGGTTGCCTCTACTAATGCTTTAAATAATCGAGGCGCATCTGATCCTAAACTTAATCCAGCAAATGCACCATGCAACATTTGATTGGCATCTGGTGTACGTCTGCCATTTAACCAATCAATTGCTATTTCATCATTTAGGTCAAGTGGAAGTTGCGCAGCTTGTTCAGCAAGTGCTGCCATTATTTTATCTGCTGTTTTATTTTTTAACGCATCATCTTCTAATAGATCTAAACTCCAAGCAAGCGTATTTTTTAACCATGCATATGCATCCCCAAAAGCGGATTGACCCGCTTCCATACCGATCATTCCTGGAATGATTGATCCATTTACCTGGCCACAAATGCCACCCACTAATGTGTCTTTTACTTCATTTACTGGGGCCACCAACATGTCACAAGTTGAAGTGCCTATTACTTTACTTAAAAAATATGGTTCAATCTGACCACCAACGGCACCCATATGGGCATCAAAAGCACCAACTGCTACAACTATTTGATTATCAAGGCCTAAACGAGTTGCCCAGGCATCACTAAGTTGCCCTGCCGCCTTATCGGAAGTATAGGTTTGAGAAGGTAGTTTGGCGGTAAAACCAGTAAGTAATGGATTTAAGCTTGAAAAAAATGAATCCGGTGGATAACCACCAAAAGCTTCACTCCACAATCCTTTATGTCCAGCACTACATACACTTCTTTTTATAGCTGCAACATTTGTTCCGCCTGTTAAAACAAATGGAATCCAATCACAATGTTCTACCCAACTATGTATTGCAGTAGCAACTTTTGCATCTGCTTTTAATACGTGAAGCAGCTTTGCCCAAAACCATTCACTACTATAAATACCTCCAACATATTTTAAGTAATTGGTTTCAAATTTTTTTGCATGTTCATTAATAGCGGCAGCTTCCGCTACACTAGTATGATCTTTCCATAACACAAACATTGCGTTTGGATTATCTGCAAATTCAGGTAATAAAGCAAGTGGTGTACCAGTAGCATCAACAGCTACAGGCGTTGAACCAGTTGTATCTATGGCGATTCCCTTTATATTTTTTGCAACGGCAGGACCTACTTTTTCTATACATTCTTTAACCGTAGATTCAAGTCCTTCGAGGTAATCAAGAGGATGCTGACGAAACTGATTTTCTGAGGCGTTGCAATACATCTGTTGTTTCCAACGAGGGTAATAAAATACCGAGGAAGCAAGTTCTTGACCTGAAGCTGTATCAACAACAATAGACCTTACAGAGTCGGTTCCAAAGTCAATACCTATAACATATGAAGGCTTTTTCATATTGTAAGCATTATTTTCTTGTATTAGCTAATATAAACAAATTTTTGTAATAAGTGTAAATTTTACCTTTATTTTGATGTTGCCATAGCACTTTGTAAAAAATTGAAAATCATATTTTCTACCAATTAAATTTGTAAATAAGTATAGTTTATTAATTTACAGTTACTATGAATCATAACAAAATGTATACCTTACAATTGATTAATTTCAAAAAGCAAAAAAACAATTAATAAAAGTATACACATTAAATAATTTTAACTAAAGAGAGAAAATATTTTAAAAAGAAAAGTCTTACATTCATTGAAATTAATTTCAATTTGAGAAAAAATCTAATACATTAAAATAAAAATAACGTGCATCCAACTGTATCTAATTACTTAGTCTTTTTCTTATTGAATAGTTTTTTTATACCTTGTCAGGCAACATGCATTCCTAGTAATTATAATATTACTTATAAACAAACAGCTTATTATATAAGTAATGATGGGAATGATAATAACAATGGTAGTAAAGAACATCCATTGCAAACTTTAAATAAAATTTCTAAAATATCTCTAAATGAGGGTGACTCAATTTTACTTAATGGAGGACAAATATTTAATGGTACACTAGCCATTAATTATAATAAGGTCGGAACTGAAAAAAAGCATATTATTATTTCATCATATGGTAAAGATATTGCCACCATTAATAGTTCAAGTGAAATAGGCCTTGATATCTATAATAGCAGTTATGTGATTATAAAAAATATTAAATTACTTGGCGCAGGCCGTAAAAATGGAAATACCACTAGTGGCATAAATATTTCATTTTGTAAAAATATTATAATTGATAATATTGATGTAAGTGGTTATCAAAAATCCGGTTTATTAATTCGCAATTGCAGTAATATGATTGTAAAAAATGTAGTGGCGCATGATAATGGGTCTGCGGGTATATCAGTAGAAGGTGATAATTTTTTAAAGAAAGATAACCGGAATATTGAAATCAGTTATTGCAGAACGGAGAACAATCCGGGTGACCCAACAAATAAAGACAATCATAGTGGTAGCGGCATTGTCATCGGCCAATGTACCAATGCAAAAATTTCGTATTGTACTGCTACCAATAATGGTTGGGATATGCCCCGCATTGGCAATGGCCCTGTGGGTATATGGGCATGGGAATCGGATAGTATTACGATAGAACATTGCTTGTCTTACGAAAATAAGACTTCGGTTGGTGGACAAGATGGTGGCGGTTTTGATTTTGACGGGGGTATTACTAATTCTGTTATACAATATTGTTTGTCTTACGGCAACCAGGGCAGTGGTATCGGCTTATTTCAATACAACAATGCCAGCCCCTGGGAAAATAATATTATCCGCTATAACATTAGTATTAATGATGGCAATGTATCTGACGCTAAAGCGGGTATTTATATCTGGAACCAAAGCCCCAGCAATAATTTAAAAAATTGCGCAATTTATAATAATACCATCTATAATAATAAAAATGCAGCACTCAGTTATTCAACTATTACCAATAATGAAAACATTGTTTTTTACAATAATATTTTAGTGGGCAACAAAGAAATTATTTTAGGTAAAGATTCTGTAAGCAAGTACTATGGTAATTGCTGGTATAGTTTAACCAATGGGTTTAATGTAAACGGTATTGCCAATTTTGATACCTGGCGAAATCAAAAACAACAGGAAATATTTAATGGTGCAAAAACAGGAATAAACATTGACCCTGCTTTTGCCAACATTAACACTATCAATATTACCGATGCAAAAGTGTTGGCATCTTTTTCAATGGCTAAAGCAGCAAATGCCCTTTTGATAAATGGCGGAATAGATTTTCAGCAGTTGTTTAACATACCAACCGGTGGTAAAGATTTTAATGGTAATGCAGCGCAGGCTAAAAGTATTGGCGCTAGGTTTTAAAAGCAGAAAAAAAATTGAATGAAACCACAAGATAAAATATTATTTGAATTACCACCAATAAATGTCGACATGGATAAAACTATAATCAGTAAAATAAATAATTAGCAGCCATGAAAATGAAAAAATATTTTTTGTTGTTTTTGCTGGGCACCAGCCTGCATACTTTGGGACAGTTAAAAATTCCTCCAATGCCCAATAAAAAAATATGGAAGGATACCAAGGGTAATCCTATCAATGCACATGGTGGCGGATTGCTATTGCACAAAGGTACCTACTATTGGTTTGGAGAAATTAAAAAAGGGAAAACCTGGTTAGTGCCTGGCCAGCAATGGGAAGATTACCGTGTGCCTGCTGGTGGTATAAGTTGTTATTCATCCAAAGATTTGATAAAATGGAAATATGAAGGCATTGCATTGGCAACATTAATTGGACAACCTGTCCACGACCTTGATACCAGTAAAGTTGTTGAACGCCCAAAAGTGATCTATAATAAAAAAACTAAAAAGTTTGTGATGTGGATGCATGTTGATGCCAATGATTATGGTTACGCTCAATCTGGTGTTGCGGTAAGCGATAAACCAAATGGCCCATATAAATATCTCGGCAGTGTAAAACCCAACGGACAACAAAGCCGTGATATGACCTTGTATAAAGATGAAGATGACAGGGCTTATCTTATTTATTCATCTGAATCAAATAAAACAATGCATGTTTGTTTATTGAATGATGATTATTTATCTCCAACAACAACTTACACACGTATAACTTCTGCACAAAATAGGGAGGCTCCAGCGGTTTTTAAATACAATAAAAAATATTATCTCATTACTTCGGATTGCACGGGTTGGTCGCCTAACCCGGCAACTTATGCTGTTGCTGATAATTTATTAGGCGAGTGGCAACAAATGGACAATCCCTGTTCGGGCAATGGAGCCGAAAGCACATTCGGTGCACAAGGCACTTATATAATTCCTATTACCGGTCAACCAAATACTTTTCTTTTTATGGCTGATGTATGGAATAAAATAAACCTGCAGGATTCAAGATATATCTGGTTGCCAATTAAAATGGTGGCAAACAAACCTATAATAAAATGGATTCCATGATACCAAGTACAAAATATCTGCTTATAATAGCTTTAGTATTTTTACAACTTACCAATGCTTTTGTAAGTAATGCACAAAAAGTTTTCTTTACATCAACTATTGTAAATCGTGTGGCGGTAAATGAAAAATACACATATAATGTTGCCGTTATAGATTCTTCCGAAAAAACAATACAATTCTCCTGCCTCAATCTCCCTTCATGGCTATCTTTCGATACAAAAAATAATATTTTATCAGGCATAGCAAAAAAAACGGGGCAATACGCCATACAAATAACTGCATCAAACGGTGATACTACCCTTCATCAAAATTTTATGCTTACTGTTTTTAATAAACAAACGATGAATATTTTACCATTGGGGAATTCAATTACCAATGGTTCAAAAATGTACAATAGTTATAGAAGAGATCTATGGCAAATGTTACACAAAGAAAATTATAATTTTGATTTTATAGGATCTTGGAATAAAATCCATATGGGCGGCAATGCACCCAATCCTGATTTTGATATGGATCATGAGGGTCACTCTGGTTGGAAAGCGAGTGATTTATTAAGCCAGCCAAATTGGGATAATGAAAGAGGAAATATAAGAGAATGGCTCCTTACTTACAAACCTGACATTGTTCTTCTTGAATTTGGCACAAATGAAGTTTTTCAATGTATTTCAAATGCTGATGCAATAGATAATATTGACACCGTTATCCAATTATTAAGAAAGAAGAATAAATCAGTAAAAATATTTATAGCTCAAATCCCACCGCTTGGTGCTACTTGGGCTGATAAAAAATTATGTAATAATGATACTGAATATTCAAAAGCTGTATTAACTTTTAATAAAGCTTTATTACAATATTCCAAAGTAAAAAATTCGAATACTTCACCCATTATTATTGTTGATCAGTTTACAGGTATAAATCCTGCAATAGATATGTACGATGACATTCATCCAAATGGTATAGGTGAAAAAAAAATGGCTAAAAAGTGGTTTATTGCAATAAAAAAATATATAAGAAAATTAAATTAATTAAAAAAATTATGAAAAAATTTTGTTTATTCTTATTAATATTTTGCTCTTATATTCAAGTTAATGCAATGATAACATTGCCTGCAATAATTGGTTCACACATGGTATTGCAACAGAATAGTACTATAACCATTTGGGGCTGGTGTGCGCCGCAGGAAGAGGTAAAAATAAAAACAGGATGGGACACTACAACTTACACCGCCATTGGTGATAGGAATGCTAAATTCAGTATTAAAATTCAAACACCTGAAGCATCAGGTCCTTTCACCATTAGCTTTGACGGTTGGGAAAATACAATAAAACTTGATGATGTTTTAATTGGAGAAGTATGGTTGTGTGGTGGGCAAAGTAATATGACATTCAGTGCTAATAATGGTATAAAGCAGGCCATTGATGAAGCCCCAAATGCAAATAATACAAAAATTCGTTTCTTTTATGTTAATTTATCAACCAGTGAAAATATACAGGAAGATGTTCAGGGTCATTGGGTGGTTTGCACACCTGAAGAAATGAAGCGTTTTAGTGCTGTTGGTTATTTTTTTGGAAAGGAAATTCAGGAAAAATTAAATGTAGCTGTTGGTTTAATTAATAGTAATTGGGGAGGAACTTCTGCAGAAGTTTGGACACCTGCTAATTTAGTAAACAATGATTCATTATTAAGACAAAGCGAGGGAAAAATTTGGTCATCCGATATTTGGTGGCCAACGAAACCGGGTGTGTGTTACAATGCAATGATATCACCAATTTCAAATTATAATATCGCAGGTACTATCTGGTATCAAGGAGAAAGCAATACTGATGCAGCCTTCACTTACGAAAAATTATTTACAACAATGATTGATGCGTGGCGCAAAGCTTGGAAAAAAGATTTCCCTCTTTATTATGTTGAAATAGCACCATCAGCACATTACCAAGGTAAGTATAGTGGAGCTCTATTAAGAGAGGCTCAAGTGAAATGTAAAATTATTCTTAAAACTGGAATGATAGTTATCAGTGATTTGATAAATGATATCAATAATATTCATCCTCAAAATAAAAAAGATGTTGGCTTAAGATTAGCAAAATATGCTTTAGCAGAAACCTATCTAAAAAAAGGTTTTGAATATAAAAGTCCTGAGTATAGTAAGATGGTGATAGAAAAAAATAAGATACGTATATTTTTTACTGACGCTGGAGATAACTTAGTCAGTAAGGATGGAGAGCCAAGGGAATTTTTAATAGCAGCAAGTGATAAAGTTTTTTTACCTGCAACTGTAAAAATAGAAGGTAATACTGTTGTTGTATATAATAAAAATATTCAGCTACCTGTTGCTGTTCGCTTTGCATTTGATAATACTTCTATTCCAAATTTATTTAGCAAAAGTGGACTACCAGTAAATAGTTTTCGTACTGATAATTGGCCTGTCCAATAATATCTAAAATCAATATAAAGCAGTTTACAAAAGTTATAATTTAGTAATTTTTTTTGTTTAATATTAAAAAAGAAAGAAATATCCTTGCGTGAGGAGAACACCCTCTGGAATCGGTCCAAATCGGTTGATTTCAGTTTTTATAAAACATAACATACTATAAATCAACGCCTTCATTTTTTCAAAAAATATTCATAACCCTGAGGTCCCGTTATAAATCATAATATTAAGAAATAATAAATATATTATTATTATTATTTTGTAAATTGATACTTGCTTATTAGATACGTTTATTACAAATAAATTTAATACTAATGAATACAAAAGACGATGAAAAAAAAAGGTTGTTATCTCTTGATGCCTTCAGGGGTTTTACAATTATTGCAATGATCTTGGTAAATTTTCCAGGGAATTGGGATCAAGTATATCCCCCATTACTGCATTCAGATTGGTGGGGAATAACTTTCACCGACCTTATTGCGCCCTTCTTTTTATTCACAGTAGGAGTTTCCATCTCGCTGACTAATACCAAACAACTAGATTCAGGTATTAAACCATCTTCGATGTATAAAAAAATATTTATTAGATCGCTTAAGATTTTTGCTATAGGAATGTTTCTAAATGCAATTGGGTTGATTAATAATTTTAATTGGCAAGAATTAAGATGGACTGGCACCTTACATCGTATTTCCATAGTCTTTTTGGTTTGTTCACTCTTATTTATACATTCAAGCTGGCGTACCCAAGCTTTTATAGGGGCCTTGGTCTTGGTACTTTATTGTATTGCAATGACTTGTATTCCAACACCTGGATATGGGAAAGTAATGCTTGAACCAAGCATTAATCTAGCTGCCTGGGTTGACCAACAATACTTGCCGGGTAAAAAGTGGCAGGGAAACTGGGATCCTGAAGGCATACTTAGTACATTTCCTTCATTTGTTACTGGTATCAGTGGTATGCTTTCAGGCAAGCTTTTGCTATCCGATCGCTCACTTGAAAGCAAGGCCAATCATCTTTTTTTCTGGGGGTTTCTTTCTTTTGTAGTTGGTATTGTTTGGAGCTGGAGCTTTGGTTTAAACGAAAATATCTGGTCCTCTTCTTTTGTACATTTTACTTCTGGTATGGCAGCACTGACTCTGGCCTCTTGCATTTATATAATTGATATATGTAAACAACACCAATGGGTACAGGTAGGTGTAATTTTTGGAATGAATGCAATTGCTATTTATGTATTAGCCGACTTATTAGCAATTTTTTTTTATCAAATTTCTTTTGGTGGGCAGTCACTAAATAGATATTTTTTTGATGTCCTAGCCTCAGCTGGCCTAGCTCCCAAATTAGCCAGTATGTTGTATGCTATTTTTTTTATTGGCATTAACTTTATTACTCCTTATATTTTGTATAAACGAAAAGTTTTTATTAAATTATAAAGATCTTTATGTCAAGGGTATTAATTGCAAATTTTTATGGTATAATAGGGGTATACGTTATTTGTTTATAATTTTGCTAAAATAGGAAAATAATAAAATTTTATTAAATTCGGTAAATTCACTTTAATTTTTATGAAAAAAGTATATTACGTTGGCGACTGGGCCATTTTAACAGGACCAGTTTTTGCAGAGACCCCTTTTCATCATAGCCCTAAAGGCTTGGAAATATTTAATTATGGCATTTGGTTAAAAGAGGCCTTAGAAAAAGATCCTACCTTTCAGGTTAACTCGGTTTCGGCATGGGATTTCTATAACAATTTAGGACCTGGCGATTATGAGCAAATTTTAAAAGACTACGACCTAATTATTTTTAGTGATGTAGATGCTAAACTTTTTCAACTATCCCCAAAATTCTTTGATAGAAGTAAATTTGGAAAAGAAATTCTTACTTTCCCCGATAGGATCCGACTTTCTGTTGAACATGCCAATGCTGGAGGACGTTATATGTTTTTAGGTGGCTGGTATTCATTTACTGGCGAACTGGGCAAAGGGGGATGGGGCAGAACTCGTTTACGTGAAATGCTACCTGTTAAATGCTTGGATATAGAGGACTTGGTGGAAACAACAGAAGGGTTTTTTATGGAAATTACTCCCGAAGGGAAAAAGCTCTGCCCATTACTCAATTTGGATGGTTGCCCTCCAATATTAGGGTACAATAAAACCATTGAGCTAACCGATTCAATCGTTATAGCAAGGTATAAAGAAACAAAGGATCCTGCAATTGTTATCAAGAATACAAATGTTGGAAAAGTATTGGTGTATACTTCAGATCCTTGTCCACATTGGGGTTGTAATTTTGTTTTTTGGGAAGGATACCCCGCTTTTTGGCAATCACTAGCTAAATTAGTGCTTTCATGAGATTGATTTTTCTACTTAGCATGCTGATCTTATTTGGAGAAAGTTTTTCCCAAACACCCAACTTAATGCCCTTACCGTCGAGCTATCAAATGAGTCATACACATTTTAGAATTGCTGCTTCTTTTAAGATAGAAATTCAGGGTGATCCCAATGATCGAATATATGCAGAGGCTTCCCGTTTTTTTCAAAGATTATCAGAAAGAACAGGTCTTTTTTTTAAAACATGGATAGTTCAAAAAGATAGTAAATTAATAGATAAAGGTTTACTAATTAAGGTGATTAGTAATGGAAAGATTCAGTTGAATATGGAGGAGTCGTATTCCTTAAAGGTTGATAAAGAAAAAATAGAATTATCTGCAAAAACTGATATCGGAGCTATTCGTGGGTTAGAAACTTTATTACAATTAGTAGAGCGTGATCAGGAGGGTTTTTATTTTCAAGGAATTACTATTGCAGATACTCCAAGATTTAAGTGGAGAGGTATACTGATATCACAGCCTTATCACTTCATGACTATGGATGTAATTAAGAGAACATTGGATGCTATGTCTGCCGTTAAGATGAATGTATTACATTTCTATATAAGTGATGATCAGGGCTATCGCATTGAATCAAAAGTATACCCTCGCTTACATGAACTTGCATCAGATGGTATGTATTTTACCCATGAGCAAGTTAAGGAAATGGTAACCTATGCGCAACAACGTGGTATTAGAGTGGTTCCAGAAATAGATATTCCTGGGCATTCTACCGCGATGATTTATGCCTATCCACACTTAGCTTCTATCAATAGAAATTATACTTTACAAGATCATTGGGGGGTCTTTGATCCAACCTTAGATCCCACTAAAGAAACTACTTATATTTTTTTAGATAGCTTATTTACAGAAGTATCCTCCTTATTTCCAGATGCTTATTTTCATATCGGTGGAGATGAAAATACTGGACGTGATTGGCAAAAAAATCCTACTATTAAAAAATTCATGCTGGACAAAAACCTCAATAGTACTTTGTCTCTACAAAATTATTTTAATAGAAAAGTGCAGGCAATACTTCAAAAAAAAGGTAAAATAACAGTAGGCTGGGACGAAGTTTTGATGAAAGAGTTGAGTGCCGTGGAAGCAAAAAAATATTTTCAAGAAGAAAGATACGATGCACTTATTGAATCAACGGTTCCAAAGGATATGGTTATTCAGTCATGGAGAGGAATGGAAGCCCTTTTATCATCTGCAAAAAACGGATACCAAAGTATCTTGTCCAAAGGCTACTATATTGATTTGGTCCAGCCTGCTGCTTATCATTATCTCAATGATCCAATACCGTTTAACAATGAACTTATAGTTCCCGACAGTGAGGCTAATTTTAATCGTTTTGAAACTGAAATAATAAAAAAAATTCAACAGGGAGAAAAAATTCTAAATAAAAATGAAGAATCGCTTATTCTTGGTGGGGAAGCTACTATGTGGACAGAACATGTATCGGTGGAAACGTTTGATTCCAGAGTTTGGCCAAGAACTGCAGTTATTGCAGAAAGACTTTGGTCGCCTGCCAATATTAGAGATGTGAAGGATATGTATCGCAGAATGGATTTACTTTCTATTCAATTAGAGGCTTTGGGGCTAACGCATATTAAAAATAAAGATATGATGCTTCGCCGCTTAATTGGATCAGAAAAAATTAGTGCTTTTTCTAATCTTATTCAATACCTAGAACCCGTTCAAGGATATAAGAGAAATCGACTCAATAATTTTACACGTTTTTCTCCTTATACCTTAATGGTTGATATTGCAGTACCTGATCAAGTTGCTGCAAGATCTTTTAAACAGTTGCTTCAGGAATTTGAATTCACGATGGATGAAAAAAACTTCTTGGAAATCGAATTACTGTTAAAACAGCTTCAATTTGATGCAAAAGCAATTATAAAGATTGAAAATAAACCTAATTTACAAGATTTTAAAAAGCATGCTGTTTCATTATTGGCTATCTGTAACATTGCACTCGAAGCGATTCAACAGTATCAATCTAAAAATATTTTACAATTATTTTGGGATAACCAAAAAGAAATGGCTTTCAAAGAGGCGGAAAAAGAATATGGATATTGTTTACTTATGTTAGTAGAGCCCTTAAAACAATTCATTAATCGGCTGCAGGTAGTTAAATAATAAAGGCCTATTTTGAACATCATTTATAAATTAATTAAGGGAAGATAATATTGACTTATTTAAATCTTGCAAAAATTGATAGCCTCGAATCAATAGTTGACATAGAAAAAAATCC
>Ga0007787_10000268_pt1 | contig 16090 bp, 14 predicted proteins | sample LauGreFa1BDMLBSN_2_FD_59500 | JGI IMG/M metagenome (GOLD analysis project Ga0007787, IMG submission 59500) | Freshwater lake microbial communities from Lake Michigan, USA - Fa13.BD.MLB.SN | ecosystem: Environmental > Aquatic > Freshwater > Lake | place: Lake Michigan, USA | collected 2013-09-23 | reverse complement strand
ATAATATCATTGATATCTTTTGTTTTGCAACCTTTAATTCTAATATTTGACATCATTTTTAATTAATAATAATAATAAAAATAATAATCATTTTTTATGAAAAAGTATTTAAATGACAAAAAATATTTTGTCATTTTTAAAGTTTTCATATCAAACAACAGCACGGCAATTTGGGCAAGTTGGAACTCGTTTGACGACATTCCATTTCATAAAACAATTTCGATGAAAATAATGATTACATTTCGTGATCATTGTATGTGTCGTATTTTCGATGTTGCACAGGCAGATGCTGCATTCAACTTTTTCAGTTTGAATGATATGCGGAAGCATTGCATATTGATATGAAGTGTTAATTTTATTGTAAATAATATTAACAACATATGGTAATATAAGTTGTTTATAAAACTTAAGTTCGCTTGAAAAGTCAATAGGTCCTTGAACTTTCTTGAGAGCGTCATAAATATTATTATTTGCATGAACTTTGATAATCGTCTTGCAATATGGGAGAGCATAGCTATCGATCATCATTTCTGCCTTTGTTTTGGCGTAAATTTGGATCGCTTGTTCGACTTCTTTATTATTATTATATTTTCGATAAACGATGAAATTAACAATCCGATCAATATCTCTGCTCTTGCATCCATTCAATCTGATTTCAGAAGTCATATTGCTAAGAATTTAATCTTATGAAAATAATTTAAAAAATAATTATTTCATTTTTTTGAAAAATTGGTTTTAAATTTATCCAAAACCTATATAATGAGAGAATGTAGATTTGATGCCGAAAAAATAATGCATAATTGTCCCTAACCCAAGAATAGCAATTGAAATATAAATGAAAGATATGATATATTGAGCGACAGTTCTTTTATAATTTACTTTTGCTTTAAACCACATATAAGAATGGAGAATAATAATAGCTATGAAAGTAACGACATAATCAAAAATAGCTAAATTAAAAATTCTATATTTTCGTAAATTTAGCATATATATAAATATATATAATAAATAATTAAATAAAACAATATTCAATGACTTATAAATTATATGATATTTTGGAGGTAAATAGAAACGCATCTTTAGAAGATATTAAAAAAAGTTATAAAAAACTGGCTGTTCAATTTCATCCTGATAAAAATAAAGATAATAAAGAAGAAGCAGAATTAAAATTTAAAGAAATATCAAATGCCTATTCTATATTATCAAATTCAGAAACACGACAGAAATATGATATGTTAGGTGATGAAAATTATAATGGTTCTGGTGATGGACCACAACACGAATCCGCAAATATGGATGACTTATTTCAACATTTATTCGGATCTAGACGAAGTCATGGACACGGTTTTAATCCATTTGCGGATTTTGATTTTGGTCATGGCGGTGGAGGAAATAATAGAACTTGTAATAATATAATCAAACATTATAACATAACATTGGAAGATATTTATAATGGTATAGCAAAACCTATAAAAGTAATAATAAAGAAATATTGTTTGAAATGTTTTATAAATTGCACTGGTTGCAATGGAACAGGAATGAGACAACAAATAATTCAATTAGGACCAATGACGCAAATTTTAAATATTACTTGTAATCAATGTAATGGCAATAAGATTATAAATAAGAATAATAAGGAATGTAAGGAATGCAAGGGATGTGGAACAATGGATATTGAACATAATGCATTTTTAAATATGCCAAAAGGATTTGATTGTGATCATACAATTTTTGAAGGATTAGGAGAACAACCGCAAATATCAGGACAAAAAGCAGGAAATTTAATATATGAATTTAAATTGACGCCTCATTCTCAATTTACAAAATCTGGAAATGATCTTTATTATAAACAGACATTAACATTAACTGATAGTATAATTGGAAAAATGATAATTATCGATTATTTTGGAGAACAAATAAAAATAAATACAAATCAATTTGGGGTAATTAATCCATCAAAGCAATATATATTAAAAAACAGGGGATTGCCAATTTTTAATACTACTAAAAAGGGGAATATGATAATAGAATTTAATATAACTTATCCACAATTAAATAATGGAGAACTTGAAAATTTGACAATTGCTTTAAATAAAGCTTTTTCATATTAAATAATTAACCTGACGGAAATTCAAGTTTATCTTTATTATTACTGTAATAATCAACTAAGAAACTATCACCATTATAATAAAAATTTTTATTATCATCAGTATTATAATATTTATCACATATACAATGTTTTTTGATAGTTTCAGTTCTTGAAGTTTCAGTATTATAAGCCTTAACTTTAAAAGTATTTGGAGTATTACCAGTGGGACAAGAACAAGTTATCGTAACATTATTATTATTTGAAGTATCATATTTAACATTATAAAGTTTTGTTTTATCATAAATACCATAAACGCCAAATGTTCCACCTCCACTATTTAAATTAATTTTGCATCTATTTATTTTTGCTATATTTCTATTGATTGAATGCCAATAGAATATATATATGATTAAACATAAAATGAGGAGAAAAGAAACATTCAAAAGAAGTTCAAAAGAACTAAAACCATTTGAAAGAACATTAACAATCATATTTAATTATTTAAATTATTTTTTTTATTCACCTGAAGTAATATAGGCTGGAAGAGCATCTAAATTACATTTAACTGAATTTTTAACATCAGCAATATTATTTTTAAAAATATTTGTAAAACTAGCATTTGGAGGAGTAAATGGACTATCGCTGCCGATGCAAACTTCAATATTATTATTAGCGGCTATCATCTTTTTATTTTGATCATCTTTATTTTCAACCATATTTGCAAATTTTTCAATATTTAGATGAGGGTTAAAAACTTTTATAAGTTCATAAAAGTCTTCTTTGCAAAATAATAAATAATTGGTGCATTTATTCTTAAAACCTTCTCTAAAAAATCCAATAAATCCAAATATTCTATCAAAAATATCAAAAATACCTCTTGATTTAAAATCAGGAATTGGATAAATTGCAAGTAAAAGTTCTCTAACAGGAATAAATAAAGTGTAAGGACCTGTTTCAGGTATAACTATTATTATAAATAAATATACAATATAAACTATTAGAAATAAAAAGAAAATTAATACAAATAATGTTTGTGTCCAATTTGGAATTGAACCACAAAAAAATTGAATTCCATCTGCGAATGCTTTAATTTCAGCAATTTGTTTAAAGTCTTGTCTAAATATTATTCCAATAACTAAAAATAATAAAGTTATAATTATTCCTAAACAAACAGCATATACAAAATATTTAAAAAAATATATCATATTATCGATAATACCGAAAGACATTAAATAATAATTAACAACAGAAATTGTTATCAATATAAATAATATAAATTTTAAAATATTTAAAATATGATCAACTACATCCATTTTATGGTGGCGGTGCTATACTTGTTTTAATATAAGATTTTATAGCTGATGTATAACACTTACTATAAGGATTAAATGAATTTCCCATATCTGTTGCAATTTCTGATGTATATGATGCACCATATGGTTTAAATTGTTGATTTAAGCCAATGCATAGTTGAGTGTCTTCATCAATTTTATCCATGGTTGATTTAACACTATCATTTTCTTTATATTCTTGATATTTTTTCATTCCTTTTTCTTCATCTTCTCCACTAATATTTGAAATTGCTTCATTATCTTTCTTAACTCTTTCCTCTCCTTCTTTGCTATTATTATCAATCGGTTGATCTCCGTATAATTGGTCTGAATATTCTTTTCCCAAATTTCGAACATGATAAAAGAAATAATCTCCCACATCAGTTATACTCGGTTTTATATAATTATTTGCAAAATTACTAAAAACATTTGGATCAATAATTCGAGTTAAAAGTCTGTATAATAATGGCAAAGTTCCTAAATCAGTTAATGGCTTAAATGGTGGTATAAAATCTAACATCATAATTCGAAGGGGTAATATAAAAATGTATGGAAAAAAAGGAATAGGAAAAATGACAATAATAGGGACCATCATTTTTATTAACATCCAATTTACAAAAATCCAAAATAATACACATAATTGAATTCTTACAATTTGCCCTGCTATAAAAACAATTATGGGAGAAATAAATGCAATAATCCAAATGAAAAAATATAAATAATCTTTTTCATTTAAATTATCATATTCTAGCATAGTTTTATTATTTTTGAGTTTATCATTGTATTCTTTAATTTTTTCAGTATTATTAAAAAATTTATAATACATTTTACCATTTAAATTTTTTAAATAATCAACACTTGTTTCATTTTTTTCTATATTTTTATAATTATTTTTAAGATTAAGTTTTTTTAAATAATAATTATACTTATTGCTCATATTAAAACCAATATTATGAACTTTTTTAAAAACATCATCTTTTAATTTATCAAATTGACGATTATAAATAAGACCGCAAGATGTTAATATAAAAAGTATTATACTTCCTGCAAAATAAATAAATAAAATTAAGCAACAAACAATAAAAATTTTATGATTAATTAATATGAAATCGGTTAATGGATCAGCCATAATTAATACTTATATTATAGTAATCATAAAATTTTTCAACTAATGTTTGTGGAATTTCTCTAAAATCAATTAATTGTTTATTTAAATTGAATGCTTCCATAATATTATTAGAAATCAAATAATTATTTCGTTCTTCTTCATTCATTAGAGCTATATTTAAAGCTGTATTTTTTTTCATTCCATTTTGAATTTTTGAGATATTGTCGCTTTTGTCGCCAATAATAATTTTATAAAGAAGTTCAGTATTTGGATTATATTTAATTTTTAAGGATAAATCAATAAATTGCATATTATAAATCTTAACTTTATTTGAATACATTTGAAGATAATCATTATCATTTGTAATAATATAAATATAATTGGGATAATTGATAGTAGTCAATTTATATTGAAGAAGATAAACAACATCATCTGCTTCAAGATTATCATAATTGCAACTAGTAAAATTATTATTTTTTAAATATTCTTCAAATAAAATGAAAATATCACTGTTAAAATTATCTTTCTTTAATCTAGATTTTTTATATTTATCATAAATATCATTTCTCCAAATATTACTTCTTGGACAATCAATACAGAATATAATACTATCCTTAGTTGTTTTATATTTCTTTACAATTTTTTTTATATCTGCTTCAAAATGTTTGAAGAATGCTACAATAAATTCTTTATTATTCATAATATTAGCGTGATCAATTTCATCATTTTGTTTTCTGAACCAGCATAAGGTTGCGAAATATCGATAAAATACATAATAACTATTATCGATAAGGACAATCGGATTTTTGGGATTGAAGATTAAATCACTCATTTTAATAATAAATATTATATATAAAATTCAATCATTTTTTTAAATTTAAAAAATGATTATATTTCTTTTGATGATGATTATTAAATATGAATGAAAAACAATTAGAAGCTTTTGAGCATGTCAAAAATGGCGGTAATTTATTTCTGACAGGTTCGGCTGGTACTGGTAAATCATTTACTATAAATAAAATGGTTGAATATTTTGAAGATAATAATATTTCTTATGGTTTAACTGCTTTAACAGGATGTGCGGCAAGTTTAATTAATGGTCAAACATTGCATTCTTATTTATGTTTAGGAATTAATAAGGATTTGAAAGAGATTTATAATGATATCCGGAAATTTTATACAAAGTTTAAATTGTTGCGTAATTTAAATGTTTTAATTATTGATGAGATTTCGATGATGAATAATGAATTGTTTGAATTGGTAAATAATTTATTCAAATTGATAAAATCAAATGATAAATTATTTGGAGGTATTCAATTAATATTAGTTGGTGATTTTCATCAATTGCCACCAATTAGAAATAATTATTGTTTTACTTCGCCACTATGGGAAGACTTAAAAATTAATACAATTATATTAACAGATTTGATAAGACAAAAAGATGATATTGTTTTACAAGAAATTTTAGAAGAAATGAGATTGGGAAAATTGAGTGATGAAAAATTTAAGATTTTAGAAAGTTTGAGTAATACTAAATTTGAGAATGGGATTAAGCCGACAAAATTATTTCCTATTAATGTAAATGTTGATATCATCAATAAGAAAGAATTTGATAAATTGGTTAAGATCAATAATAATCAAACTACTTTATATAAAGCACGGACAAATTATAGAGTTGATAATTTAGATAATTATGATATAAATTTAACATTAAACGCTCAAATTATGGTAACTAGAAATATATCAGTTTCAAATCATTTAGTTAATGGAACGCGAGGAATTGTTGTAGGATTATTGGAAAATACAGTTGTTATAAAAGATATGAATTCCGTTATACATCACATTAATTATTTTAGAGATGTGAATAAAAATAATAAGAGACAAGAGATATCATTTATGCCGTTAAAATTGGCTTATGCTATGTCAATTCATAAATCTCAGGGTTCATCAATCGATTGCTTAGAATTGGATTTAGGAGAAGATATATTTGTATCAGGTCAAACATATACTGCGTTATCTAGAGCAACTAATATAAATAATATTAAAATTAATAATTTGGATAAAAATTCTTTTTTCGTAAATAAAAAAATTATTGAGTTTTATAAAAAATAAATATTTTGTATATATAGAAATAAAAATAAAAAGTTATGAGTGATTATGCCAATGCACGACAATTTTTTGGAATTCAGGGTGGTGAAGGTGAAAATGAAGGTGGAGTTGAAGTTGAAGTTAATGAAGGACAAACTGGCGGTAATCGACCTGATTTAGAAAATAGTGATTTTTTTGCTGGTGGTGGAAAGAAAGAGAATGAGCGTTCATTTACCGTTTATCAAACTAGCGTAGGAACTTTCACCGATGGTCGCTTTATATCTTCATCTGCGTCAGGAGCTGCAAAAAAAGCCGCAAGTGCTATATTCCGTCGTTTAGATGTCGAAATGGGTTTCAAGAAAAACCCCAAGAATGCTAAACCAGTCCCTCAAAATAGTGCTTTAAAGGCTAAATATGGCAAGAAGCGTGTTGTTCAAGTTTCTTTTGTTCTATATCGCATAGATCGCAAGAACCCAAATAAATATTATGCTTATGAAGCAACTCGTGAGGTATTTGATCGTCCTGAAGTAATAGAACGAGCTGGAGCTACCATAAAAATATCTCAAAAGATAGATGTTAAAAAGGGTGAGTTATCTGCTGAACTTCTTGCGGAAAATAAGGCTGCCCAAAAGAAACGAGCTGAAGTCAAACGCAAGGCTCGTGATGCTGAAGCCGGTGTTGTGCGTAAGCCTCGCAAGGCTGCCAAGGCTAAGAAAGCGAAAGCCCCCAAGGCTAAGAAAGAAAAGGGAGCCAAGAAAGCAAAAGGATCCCCAAAAAAGCTAACTATAAATGATATAATAAAATCTTTATCAAAACCTCCAGTTGCTGAAAAGCCAAAGAAAACAAAAGCCGCTAAAAAGCCAAAAGCTGAGAAAAAGCCAAAGGCTGCAAAGAAATCCTCAAAGAAAACTGGCGGCAGCGGTTATTGCAGTTTCTTTTAAATAAATATTGATAACTTATCCCATTGATGATTTTGAAAAATTATTAAGATCATAATCATCATCAAAGAAATATATTGCAATTAGTTTTTTTCGATGAATTCTTAATTTATCGCTTATTTCCATTATTTTAGCTTCATCATTTCTATTTTTAAACCATAAATTAAAAAGATCATTATAAATATTTACACTTTCAATTAATAATGGATAATTATTACATTTAGTTGTTGCTAACATCTGAGCCTCTTCTGCTAATCCTATAATATGTTGAAAATGCTTTGTTATACAATCTCTGCATCTCTTATTTTTATTGGTTAAATGTTCTTCGAGTAAAATAGATTGTTTAACAATTTGTTGCATATTATAACGAGGATCGCTAACTGGATCTAATGCTCCACAACTTTTAACATCACATTTGCTATGATTATTATGAATTTGTTTATTTGGATGTGAATTAATATTACTAACACTATTAAATAATAATATATATACAATTAAATAAATTAACAATAAACATATAATAAAAAATACAATATGCATTATTTCTATCTAATAAAAGAATATGTAATTTTATTATAATTCTTTTACAATTCTTTTATTGCTTCATCTGAAGGATTGAAATTTGCCCAATAATTCTTATCATTAAATAGTCGTGTTGAGCGATTAATTCTATAAACAATAAAGATTAATAATATTAGGAATACAACAATTGCAAATATTATAACTGTTAATGGCATATTTGGGAATAATAAATATAAAGCCATTGCCGTTAATGCAATTATAGCAGTAAAATATATTAAAGTCATTAGATAATAATAATTGTCTGCATTCTTTTTTAATAATTCACTTGCACTTGTATATTCAGTAATTTTATTTTTATAAAATAATATTTTGCGTTCTCTCATACTATTTGCTTTTTCAACAAAATTATGTATAGGATTTAATTTTTCACCTGTATCTGAAAATCCAGATGCTAATATTAATAAAAATATATTATAATTTCGTATATTTTTTTTATATTCAGTTAAATCAATATTTTCACTACTATAAGTAGCTCCATTATTTTTAGTTTTATATCTACAATTAATAAATGTTTCAGTTATTTTTAAATTTACAAGATAAAATACATAAAATAAAATCATTGTTATAACTGTTGCAAATAATATTCCAGATTGTGTATTTCTATCAATATAAGGAATGCTAAATAAGTAAATTGCAAGAATAATTATAATTATTGCAATAATTATAACAGATCTATAATAATTATTAATACCTTTATATGTATCTAAATCATTATTATATATATTAACTACTTTATTATAGTTTGTTTGATTTTCATCAAAATTATTACTTACTTCATTAATCCTAGTAGAATTTTTATCGATTTGTTTATTCAGTTCAGTATATTTATCTGAAGTATTAATCCCTTCATAAATTTGTTTAATATTACTTGATAATGTTAAAATATCATTATTAATATTGTCATAAGCTATTTTAGAGGGGGTATTTAAACCATTTAAAGTAGCAGTAGCTACTGGTATATAACCATAAACAGGAGTAGAACCTGCAGAATATTGATTTGAACTATCATATAATATTGGAATTTGCGTGGCTATATTCTCATCTTCTGCATTACCATAGGCAGCATATCTGTGTATATCTCCATAATAATTGCTAATTTTTTCTTGCATTAGTTTAAATGTATCATATTGTAATATTACATTATATATAATGGCATTATAATGATACATATAATATCTTAATGTATTTATTATAATAGTATGATCTGTATTTAAAATTATATTAAAATTTTCTAAATGAAATAATATTCTTTGTCTTTCATATTTATTATTATCACTAGTTGAAGCAATTAAATCAGATTTATTAGTATTATATATTTCATATAATCTATTTCTATTTAATAAAGTTGCTCCAACATTTAATGGTATTGTAACATTATTGCTAATAGCACATTTATTTTTATTGGTAGCATCGATTGATTTAAACCCAGATCTAATATCATTACATATATTACTAGTATATTGATCAACAGAAATAGTTGTACCAGAAGTAGCAGATTCAGGGTTAATTTTATTTACAAAATTATTTGGTAGTTTATAATTATCAGTATACCATTTTGATAATCCATCAATTTTAGTATTAGTAGAAATATTATGATAAATAGGTGCTGGTAATTTATTTTCTATATCATCTATAGATATTGTATAATATTTATTTTCCATATTTAAATCATTATTATTAGTATTTTTACAATATATTTCAGATTGATAACTATTAATGTTAATATTTTCATCTAATTTTAGATTTTCTATATTAAATAAACTATTAATTGATACTGTATATGATGATGATAAAAGATTACTAGTTATGTTAGTTTTAGAACTACTATTACTTGTAAATTGAATACTTACATTATCTACAATTTTTCGAAATTCAGAAAGATCAGAGTGGCAAGTTTCTTTAAATTCGTGATAATATAATCGATATGTAGTAGCAAATAATTTACTAGCAACTATCATATCATAAATAAAATTATTCATATTATTTTGACCATCTTTTAATGCAATATTGTAAGGATATGTATTACTATGACCTATATTAATTGCATCATCAACATTAGTATCTTCTTGATCATTATAACATAACTGTGAAAAACTTAAACCATTACTAGTAAAATAATTAGGTCTAGATACAGACGTATTAATTATATTCTGATCAGCTGGATTATCAAATATATTAAATGATTCAGAAATTAATTTATAAACAATAGAATCAGTATCATAATAAGTTAAAGTTTTACTTACAAATCCTTCAATTGTTTTATCTTCAAATTTTTCAGTTAAATTTTTAATATAAATAAGAATACATCCATTATTCCCATTATTATTAATATCTAATTTAGAAAATTGGCAACAATCTGCACCATCTCCTCCGCAACCATAGCCTAATTTTCGCTCTTCTTTTAATGATGCACCATTGCCACCGGCACCAAAAATAACATCTTTATTAAACCATTCTATTATTTTTCCTTTTCCTCCTTTACTATCATTTCCGGCAGATATAATTCCGCCACCACCGCCACAATAAGTGCCAATAGCTCCGTCATTACCATTAAAAGATGGATCTATAATAGCTTTACCATTTTTTTTATTAATTCCACTTCCACCGCCACAACCACCATCTAATTTTTCATTTTGATTATAAAGACCACAGCCACCATTACCACCACCCTTACATTTGATTATATAAGATTTATTTTCTTCTGTTTTATAAATTATATTAGTATCAGTAGCTTCAGTATAATTATAAATTTCGCCTTTTTTATTAAAATTAAATAAATCGCAATCTTCAAAATTAACATTAAAATCACTTTTAGCAGTATCAAAATTATATGCAATTATTTTTACATTAACATATTTATTAGTATCTAATTCTATAACTTTAATATCATTAACAATAACACCATCAACAATAGTAGATGTATTATCATAAACTTTTTTATCAACCCATATCATAACTTTAATTTTAGAATTAACAGTAATTCTAATAAAATTTTTATTGGGCTTTATATATCCATCCCATATATAAGTAGTATTATTATTAAAGATAGTTGCAGGAATATTAACACTATTAGTTATATAAGATTGAACAATACTTGACGATGCTAATCCTAATGAAGAATAGTCATTTCCAGAAAATTTAACATTATCCAATTTTGGAGTAGTATTATTATAAACAGTTAGATTAAATCCTTTTTGAAATAAATTATTAATATTATCAATATCACATCTTCCGCCTGTTCCTACTTCAAATGAATATGAAGTATTTTTTTTAAAAATAAAATTATCATTCATATATGCAGCACCAGCACCTCCACCGCCGCCAAAGAAATAACCACCAGCACCACCTCCGCCAATCATAAAGACACTACAATTTAAATCTTGTGATGGAGTAAAATAATATTTTTGGCTATTGTCATTATACAATAAACAAAAATAATTATTATTAGATTTATTCCATTTAATTATTGTCCCATCCTCTTTACGGATTATATGATTTTCCATATCTATCTAATTTATATTTAGATTAGATTATTTATTTTTTTATTTGTTCCATCAAAATTTTTAATTCAGTTGGATTATTTTTCAATCTTGCCCATTCATCTGTTGTTTGTTTAAATAGAATTTTATGAGGTGTTTTATTGGTATCTTCTTTTTTAAGTTTATCTAAATAATATTTACTAAAGATATTATAATCAGTTTTCTTTTTTTCAACTGTAATTTGCGGTTGTATAACAGTTGCAGCTTCTTCTTTTTTCTCTTCAATAATTTCAGATTTTTGATCATTATCAATACGATCATTTCCAATACTTCCAATACTATCAGAAGTAATTTCAGAAATACCATCATTAGTAATTAGCGGCTCTTCGTGTGTAATCTTAGTTATAATATTTTTTCGTACCCATACTTTTCGATTATTCTTAATTTGAACGATCCATATTTTTCCATCATATCCTTCTTTTTCAAAGTTTAAATCAAATCCTTCTGCAGACAATCCAAATCTTTTAGGTGATTGTTCTTTACCTGTATAAGTCTCAGTTGAAACATTATTGCAAGGCAGCTTATTATTCTTAATCATTATGATTATGATAATAATAAAAATAAATATCATTTTTTTATCAAAAATAAATTTTTATAAAAATTTTAGATAAAAATGAAAAAAATGAAAAAATAATATAATATTAATAAACACAATAATATATGCCTTCATTCTTAGGCGAAATTGATAGAAAATTTAAATGTCTCCTTACAAAAAAAACAATAACAACAAATGATTTATTAGAATTAAAATCATTTATTTATAATGAATATGAAAAAGATATGATTATTGATATCAAAGATATGAATAATATGCAAAAAAAAATATTGTTAGATTTGTATGATGTTTAAAAAATATTTTTGTATTTTTAATCATAATCAAAATCATCACCTCCATCAAATTCATCATCTACCCCTTCAAGATCATCTTCAATATCAAATTCATCATCAATTTCAACATCTTCAACATCAGCATCATCTTCATCTTCTTCATCTTCTCCATTTTCTCCACCTTTTGTTTTATTTTTCAATGAAATAACATCATTTTCTTCTTCATCTTCTTTTTCGCTTTCAGCATAAATCTCTTCGATTTCATCGCCTTCTTCATTTGCATTAACAATTCCATCTTCATCAATATTATCACTGACAATAGAATTTTTAATAAATTCTTTTTTATTTTTAATGGCTCTTCCGATTATAGAAATATGTTTATCAAATAATTGATATTTTTTTCCACAAACTTCAATGCTAATTTCATCATTAATATTAATAGTATCAATATCTACTTCTGATTGAATACCTGCTGAAATTTTAGGAATAATGATTTCAAGAATGGGAATATTATCATAATAACCTTCAGCGAGAACTCCTAAAGAGTTTTTAGCTTTAACTTTACATTTAATAATAGAACCTTGGGCAGGATTACAAATTTCGGCAATGCAAATAACATCAAAATAGATATTAGCATTAAAATGTTCTTTTTTAAATTGTCCAACAGATCTTTTAATAATTTTGATTGTATCTTTTTTGATATATCCGTATTTCGAACAAATACTTTCATAATTTAATTTCAATTTTGAAAGAATAGTATTTTCGAAATCTTTATTCATTTCATTGGGGGTTAATATAATAGTCGTTCTGAATTTAATAGGAATAAATAATTCAGTGGTCATTTGTTTAATTTATATTTATATAAATATTTCAATTTTTTATTTAAATAAAAATTGATTTATTTATTTATATAAAATAGATAAAAAAATGGAAATTTCGCAGGATGAACAAATATTCACCTCAATTAAGACTATAGAAAAGTCATTAAAAGACGATAATATTTTTATTGTCAAATTGATCAATGATAATGGGCTATGGTCAGAGACTGAATTTAATAATTTCATTAGTTCATTTCGTTCGAATTATTCCGAAATAGATAAAGAGCAATATTTAGAAATTATAGGATCAAATAATTTAACATTAGAAATATCAAGTTTAAAAAACATTTTAAATTATTGCAATACTAATAATTATAAATCTGGTAATTATAAATGGTATAAATCAACGCAAATTGCAGAAGAAACCATTAATGATTTATTGGATGTTAATATTATTATGCAAGTTATAAAGAATGAAGACGCAGAAGAGAATGATAAATGGGAGACTGATTTAAAGAGGTTCAAATTGATCAAAGAATATAATTATGAAATTGATGAAGGGGTTGTTGTAATTGGACGAATGATTAAAGACAGCATCCAACCATATCAAACAATGAAAAAATCTAAAATCAATAATAATTCTCAGATAAGTTATGAATTTGAAATAAGATCATTAACAACAAAAAATATTTTAATAAATATCTTAAAATTGATGCAATCAATTTTTTTATCAAAAATAATTTTAACAAAGAAACAGCAAGAAAATGTTTTGGATGAATATCAAAAATTGGTAAATATTACACCATATGGCAATCAAAAATCATCAGATAAATCTGTATATCTATTGACACCAAAGCCAGTAGCATTAAAATTAAATAATTTAGAAAATCCAAATAATTATGGAGTTGTTAGCATTTTAAGAGGTTATACAGTAACAGAGAAAGCAGACGGCGAACGATTATTATTATATATCAATGGTAAAGGCGATGTATATACTATTGATAGTTCAAAAAGAGTTGAAGGGACTGGATTAAAGGCAAAGAAAGATGCATACAATTCTTTAATAGATGGGGAATATATCCATTGCAACAAAAGAATAGATAGTATCAAAAAAAGTTTATTTGCGGCATTTGATATTTATTTCTTAAATGGAGAGAAATTAACATCATTGCCATTAATAGAAGAAAAGAAGAAATGCAGATATAATGAGCTTTTGAAAATGACAAAACTATTAACAAATAGCAATAATCTTGAATTTATAGTCAAGAAACATTATTATGGACCAAATATTTATAATGAAAATAAAAAGATTTTAGATAATGCAAAATCATTTCCATATGATATTGATGGTTTGATATTTACTCCTGCAAAATTGGCGGTCTATTCATTTTATCCAAATATGCCAGTTGATTTAAAGACTGATATGACTTGGAATAATGTCTTCAAATGGAAGCCACCTGAACAAAATACAATTGATTTCTTAATTAAATATATTGGGGATGTAAGAAAAGACGGAATTGAATGTCGGAAATTTGGATTATATGTATCAGACAAGAGCATATTAAATGAATATAATATCAAAAATGTTCTTAGTTTAAGATATGGATATAATAATATTGATAAATTAAATGAATATTTGGAGGAAACAGAGAAAGATGTTTTTAAATTATTTGTTCCAAATAAATATTATATAAATGATGTTGAGTTTGCATATCTTCCATTAAATGAGAAAAAGGAAGTAAGAGCAGAAAATAATGATAAGATTGAAACTAATACTATTGTTGAATGTAGATTTGATTTAATTGAAAAAGTCTGGAAACCAATAAGAGTAAGAACAGACAAAACTCGAATTTATAATAAAGGAATTTATGATAAAACAGCAAATTCAGTTATTGTCGCATTAGATACATGGGATACAATTCATAATATGATATCGGCATCTATGATTGTTGGAAACGAGATTATAGAAACCAAAGAAGAGACAGAAGATAATATTTTAGAAACGGATGATATTTATTATGAACGAAATGTGCCATTTAACAAAATTTCAAATAGTATGTTATTGTTTCATATGCTTATCAAAAGTCATTTATATAATAAGCCACCATTGGCAGGAACTAAATTTCAAACAAGAGGGGCATTATTAGAAATGGCTTGTGGTCAAGCAGGAGATTTAAATAATTGGAAATATTCAAAATATCAATTTGTATTAGGTTTAGATTTAGTTAAGAATAATATTTATTCTTCTAAAGGTTCTTATTCAAAATTGATAAGAGAACATAGAAAGCAATTAACTTATAATAAGAAACAAGGAAAGAATTTTCATTTGTTAGATATGGCATTTGCAGTTGGAGATTGCACACTCGATATCAAAACAGGAGAAGCTGCAATTGATACTGAAAGCCGCGATTTATTAAAATTGATAATGAACCCTGTTTCAAAACAAAAGAATTTGAATGTATATGAGAGAGTATTGGCAGGAAAGGGGAAAGATAAATTTAATGTTATTTCCTGTATGTTTGCAATTCATTATTTTTTCGAGAGTGAAATGAAATTAGATCAATTTCTAAAAAATGTTAGTGATAATCTGCAGCCGAATGGAATATTCTTTGCAACTTTTATGGATGGCGTAAGTGTGGAGAATGAACTTGCAAAAAGTAAAAAAGGAATAATTGAAGGAAGAAAGATATTTGATGAATATAGTGTTCCAGTATGGGCAATTATCAAACAATATAATAAAGAAACTTATTATAATAAGAAAATTGATGT